>JAAUYD010107785.1_pt1 | contig 268964 bp, 250 predicted proteins | sample 7278101 | NCBI WGS metagenome assembly JAAUYD01 (sample SAMN14350128, study PRJNA611818) | marine sediment metagenome | isolation source: surface marine sediment (0.6m) | place: French Polynesia: Moorea | collected 2018-08
GAAGCGTTTCGAGAATAGGGCGTAGGATTCGCCCTCATCCAGGATATCCTCCGCCTCATACAGGCGCAGAACCTCTTCCGGCGTGCGCGGCGGGGGATCGGGCCGAGTCTTCGGATTCAGGAATGCGCCGACGCGCGCTTCCCCGACGCCGGCGGCGACAAGGGACGGCCAGGACTGCTCGGCCGGCGGCGGCCCTGCGGAAGGACGCGGCCGGAAAGGCCCTGGAGATCTTTCGCTCCCTATACCGTGTACCGTCCAATCACGAGACGTCGTCCGAGAAGATTCGGTCAGCTGATCAGGATCAGCGCGTATGCCGCCATCCCGGGCTCGTCCACATAGATCTCAACAGTCGGCCGATCGGTGTTGGTATCGATGGTGATGTAATCGTCTTCATCCGCGGTGCTCAAGACGAGTCGGCGATTGGGCGCTTCGATGACGCCCCTGAAGACCGGAATGAGCTGATCTTCGTGGACGGGCTGAGACTCGTCATCATAGTCTGACTTCAAGCCCATCGCCGCGACAAACGGACCATCGACGTAAGATTGTATCGCTAGTGAAATAGTCGACTCATTCGCCAACACCGCCTGACCTGTCTTGTAGTCAGGCGCTCGAATGTTTGGATTATTTGGGTCATCAATGAAGACAACAGCATAACTGGATTCAATGCTCTGTCGTTGAAACATCATTTAGCCTTTCGAAATCTCACAATATTTCCCTGCTTATTGCTGCAGCCTATGCAATGCGGATAGAAGCGTACTGGCGTGTCCTTGGGCAAGTCGTCAATGAGCACTCTAATAGACGGTTGATGATCTACTGCGTATTGCTTGGACTTAGTTCCTGGGTCCTTGGACCCGCAACGGTGACAGCCGTGTCGCTTGCCAATTTCATTGACGGCGCGTCGCTGAGCGGCGGTGGCCGGTCCGATCTGACCCGGCGCGCCCACGACATATTCCTTCGCATAGGGACCAGGCCCCCAATCGCTCTGCCGAGGCAAGCCACTATAGGGCGTCGGGGTGTGGGGCGCAATTTCCGCTACGGCGCCGCGTCCCGTTGTTGGGACCGCAGATTGCGGGGCACTCGCCGGGCTAGGCGCCGGCTTCGTTGGATCAGCCACAGCGGAGCCAGCTGGCGGTTTCGGAGCCGGGCCGCTTGGCGGGGCGCTCTTGCCTATTGGGGTGGCTCGCACGGATGTCTGCGCCCGCGCGCCGCGGCCGCCCATGAGCAAGCCAGCAGCGGTGATGAAGGTTTCGACGCGCTCGGTTTTCGCGAAAATGTCGCGTTCGAAATCGTCCACCGGGCTATTCGCCTCGACCTCGGCGATTGCTTTGTTCAAATCCTTGCGGATACCCGGCGCCCGCTGATCAGGATCGCCGTCGCGTTCGGCGTTTGAAAGAAGGTTCTGGATGATGTCTCGGCGGCGGATCGCTTCGCGGTAGACCGCCGCCTTCTCCGCAGCCGCGACCTCGTAGGGCCGAATGTCTCTTTTGTCTTGCTCGGCCTTTGCCTCGGCTGCCTCTTCGGCGCGCGCGTCCGCCGCCGCGCGCCCGCGTTGGTCCCGCCGTGCTGTCACACTGCTCGAGACGGGTTGCGCCGACTCGGCGCGGTTCGAGTCAAGCCGATTGGAGAGCGGTTGGGCGAAGGGGCCGAGGGGGGCGGTCGACTGGCTGGCGCCCGTCTTCAGGAGCGGGTCGGAGACCGGCGCGCCTGTGTCCGGCTGGCGGTACAAAAACGCGTTTGCCCGATCGGATGGCGTCAGGCCGGATCGCTTTAGGTCGGGATGGGCCGGGTCGGGGATCAGGCGGAAGGGCGGCGCCGGCTTGGGGCGGACCTCGCGCCAGAGGGCGCTGTGGATCTTGGCGGCGCGGTCATATTCCTGCGTGTAATGCGCCAGCGAGTCGCGCCGCACCTGCGCCGGATCGGTGAAAACAGAGAGCGGCGCATCATCGATCGGATAGGGCCGGGGCGTGAAGCGTTTCGAGAACAGGGCGTAGGATTCGCCCTCATTCAGCACATCCTCCGCCTCATACAGGCGCAGAACCTCTTCCGGCGTGCGCGGCGGCGGATCGGGCGGAGTCTTCGGATTCAGGAATGCGCCGACGCGCGCTTCCCCGACGCCGGCGGCGACAAGGGACGGCCAGGACCGCTCGGCCGGCGGCGGTCTCAGGCTCCAGCCGCGCGGGACCTTGGCGCGATATTCGTTCTGCGCCGCCATGAATTGCGGCAGGTAGGACCGCGCCTCCGCCTCGTCCACGCCATGGCGGTCGAGCCAAGAGACCGGTTCGGGCGGTCTCGGCGGGGTGTCCTGCCGGGGCGAGGCGGGTCGGTTCTGGTCGGATCGGGGCGAGGCGGGTTTAAGCGGCGAGGCGGGGCGCGGCTGCGGGACCTCCTCCGCGTCTCGGTCGAGCGAAAAGAAAGACCGGGTCCATGCGGACCCGGCCCTGCGCCAATCGGCCATGGCTTTCTCCCAAAATGAAAGGGCCCTTCCGGCGGCGTCCCTTGGAAAAGACGCGGCCGGAAAGGCCCTGATGGTGTGTCAGTCGAGGTGGGACGCCCTGCGGAGAGCGGCTGCACGCGCCGGTCCTCTTTCAACGCCGCCGTTGGGACTCTTGCCTCCCTAGACGCAGAGACCGACGCTCAATTACGGTCACGCTAGACGCTATTTTGTTTGCTGTCAAACATTTTATTTGCTTCAAGAGGAAAAAGGGTGCGGCCCGGAAGCAGGACGCCTGGGCCGGCATTCATCGGATGGCGGCATGGGCCCCGGATCAAGTCCGGGGCGACGGTTTTGGGGATCCCGGGCGACGATTGAGGGTTTCGCTACGCCAGTTTGGGGGCCGGCGCGCCTACGCGTCGATGCGGCGGTATTTGATCCGGTGCGGCTGGTCGGCCTCGACGCCCAGGCGGCGGTGGCGGTCGTCCTCGTAATCCTGGTAATTGCCTTCGAACCAGACCACCTGGCTGTCGCCCTCATAGGCGAGGATATGGGTGGCGATCCGGTCGAGGAACCAGCGGTCGTGGGTGATCACCACGGCGCAACCGGCGAAGTCCAGCAAGGCCTCTTCCAGCGCGCGCAGCGTGTCGACATCGAGATCGTTGGTCGGCTCGTCGAGCAGCAGGACATTGGCGCCCGATTTCAGCATCTTGGCGAGATGCACCCGGTTGCGCTCGCCCCCCGAGAGCACGCCGACCTTCTTCTGCTGATCGGCGCCCTTGAAATTGAAGGCGCCGACATAGGCGCGCGACTGCATCTTACGCTTGCCAAGCTCGATCATGTCCTGACCGTCGGAGATTTCCTCCCAGACCGTCGCACTGTCCTTGAGCGCGTCGCGCGACTGATCGACATAGCCGAGCGTCACCGTCTCGCCCAGGCGCAGCGATCCCTGGTCCGGCGTTTCGGCGCCCGTGATCATCCGGAACAGCGTCGTCTTGCCGGCGCCGTTCGGGCCGATCACGCCGACAATCCCGCCCGGCGGCAATTTGAATGTCATACCATCGACCAGCAGCTTGTCGCCGAAGGCTTTCTGGACATGGTCCGCCTCGATCACCACATCGCCCAGGCGCGGGCCGGCCGGGATGACGATCTGAGCGGTCTCGGTCTTGGCCTCGCCGGCGTTTTGCAGCAGCTCTTCATAGGCCTTGATCCGCGCCTTGGATTTGGCCTGCCGGGCGCGCGGGCTGGCCTGCACCCATTCGCGCTCGCGGGCGATGCTGCGCATCCGCGCCGCTTCCTCGCGGCCCTCCTGCAGCAAGCGTTTCTCCTTCTGCTCAAGCCAGGAAGAGTAGTTGCCCTCGTACGGAATGCCGCGCCCGCGATCGAGCTCCAGAATCCAGCCGGTGACATTGTCCAGAAAATAGCGGTCGTGGGTGACCATCACCACGGTGCCCGGATAGTCGGCCAGGAAACGCTGCAGCCAGGCGACGGATTCGGCATCCAGATGGTTGGTCGGCTCGTCCAGCAGCAGCATGTCCGGCTTGGACAGCAGCAACTGACAGAGCGCGACGCGCCGCCGCTCGCCGCCGGAAAGCGTGTTGACCGGGCTGTCGCCGGGCGGACAGCGCAAGGCGTCCATGGCGACCTCGACCGTGCGGTCCAGATCCCAGGCGTCGGCGGCGTCGATCTTCTCCTGCAACTCGGCCTGTTCGCCGATCAGACTCATCATCTCGTCATCGTCGGTGACCTCGCCCAGCTTCATCGAAACCTCATTGAACCGGTCCACCACCGCCTTCAACTCGGCCATGCCCAGCATCGCGTTCTCGGCGACGGTCTTGCTTTCGTCCAGTTCCGGCTCTTGCCGCAGATAGCCGATCTTGACGCCGTCCGCCGACCAGGCCTCGCCGGTATAGTCGGTATCGACGCCGGCCATGATGCGCAGCAGGGTCGACTTCCCGGCCCCGTTATAGCCGAGCACGCCGATCTTTGCCCCGGGGAGGAATTGCAGATTAATGTCCTTCAGGACCGCTTTGCCGCCCGGATAGGCCTTGGACAGACCGCGCATGCCGAAAACATATTGATAGGAAGCCATGATGCGTCGTTGATCCCGAATTTGCCGAATGGAGGACGATGGCGAAGCGTAGTGGCCGCGCCCTCCGATGTCGCGCGGTTCTAGCGAACACGGCCCTAGCGATCAATCTGTCCCGCGCGCCGCACCTGCAGATCGTGTTGCAAATGCGAAGAGGCGGCCTAAATTATGTCGGTAATCCTGTATCCGGCCCAGCTGGGATGAGACCATGATCGAAATATCTGAAAACGAAGCGAAATTCCCGATCGGCAAAGTCGTCCGCCACAAGCGGTTCGGCTTTCGCGGCGTCATTTTCGACGTCGATCCGGAATTCGCGAATACCGAGGAATGGTACGAAAGCATCCCCGCGGATGTCCGCCCGCGCAAGGATCAGCCCTTCTATCATCTGTTCGCCGAGAATCACGACAAGTCGCCCTATATCGCTTATGTCTCCGAACAGAATCTCGAACCGGAAGAATCGGCGGACCCAATCCGGCATCCGGGCGTCGAGGAGTACTTCGACGGCGTGGAAGACGGCGTCTATCAGCCGCGCAGCAAGCCGAACTAGGCGCGGTCGGAGCAGATGGCGCGTGCGACTTGACGTGCGCCGCCGGCCACACGGCGCAAGCGAGACGCCCAGTTAGCGAGACGCCCAATCAGCGAGATCTAATGACCCCTCGGAACTTGCATAGCCAGCGGCCTTCCGACGATCCGCGGCGGGACGAGGACGGCGGCGGCGGCGATCGCGGCCCGCAGGGCGGCGGGCCATCCGCGCCGGGCGGCCCGGGGTCGCGCCGTACGATGAAAGCGATTCTGCGCTCCTTCGCGATTACACTCGCGATCACGTTGCTCATCGCCTCGTTCCTGCCGCCGGAGATCCAGGCGGCGACGATCACCAGCTTTCTGTTCTTCGCCGCGATCGCCAACGCCATTCTGGCGCTGATGAGCCGGACGCCGCTCTTCCCACCGTATTTTTCTCGGTGGGATCAGGCGGCCATCCTCTATCTGATCAGCATGGCGACGGCGACCTTCGTCGACTACGAGGCGGCCTTGCGGTTCCTCGAAGAAGCCCAGCAGATGCGTGGCGGGCTTTAGCGGCGCCGCCGGCGGGTCTCGCGATAGGTGATGAACAGGCCGCAGCCGACGATGAGCATCGCCCCCAGCCAGACCTGCGGCGTCGGCGCATCGCCCCAGACCAGATAGCCCGCCAAGACCGCCCAGATCAGCGCCGTATATTCGAACGGCGCGACCACGCTGACCGGGGCCGCGGTGAATGCGCCCGTCATCAAAAGATGCCCGACCAAGGCGAAGACGGCGATCAGAGCGATCCCAACAAAGACCTCTTGGGTCAACGGCGTCCAGACCAAGGGCGCCAGCGCGGTCGAGGGTAGCGTAACGCCGAGATTGAAATAGAAGACCAGCTTGAACGTGCTTTCGGTATCGCTGAGCAGCCGCCCCATCACGCTGAGAACCGCATAGGCCGTGGTGCCGATCAGCAACAGCATCACCGCGAAAGCCGCAAACCCGTCCTCGGCTTGGCCTTCGGCGGGCGCGGCCCCTTCGCCGGTCGCTTGCATGGCGATCGCCACGCCGATGAAGCCGAGCAGGACCGCCGCCCAGCGCTGCGGGCCAACCCGCTCTTTCAGGACCGGCATCGACAGCGCCGTCATCATGATCGGGGCTGCGAAAAAGATCACCACCGCATCCGCCAGCGGTACGAATTTCAAGGCGGAGAAGAAAGCCAGCGGGGCGAGAAAGCCGACCAGGCCGCGCGCGATCATCGCCTTCGGACGCTTTGTCTTGAGCGAGGCCAGGCCGCCGGTCCGATGCGCCCAGAACACCAAGATCGGCAAGACCAGCCAGCCGCGGATCGCCAGGATCTGGAGCGGATGGTAATCGGCCTCGACGACAAGCTTGGCGATCGTGTCCATCACGGTCATGACGGCCATGCCGGCCATCATCAAGAGCGCGCCCCGCAATGCGCGGTCCTGCCTCACTGGGGCCGTGCTTTCGACCATGGCGCCATGTCCTTGAGCGGGCCGCGCGCAGCGGCTAATCAAACCCTGCTTACGCCCGGACGCCGCTCCGCCGCAAGGGCTCACACATCTTGACCGCTGGAAACACACTCATGTCCGCACCGATCGAATATTACTACTCGCATCTCTCGCCCTGGACCTATCTCGGTCATCAACGGCTGTTGGACTTGGCCGCGCGCGCCGGGCGCGAAATCACCTTTATGCCGGTGGATATCGCTACGATCTTCGCACAAAGCGGCGGCGTGCCCGTCGCGCAGCGGCCGATCCAACGGAAACGGTACCGGATGGCCGAACTGCGGCGCTGGCGCGAGGCGTTGGGGGTCGAACTGAATTTAGAGCCGACGTTTTTCCCGCGCCCGGATCAACCGGCGGCGCGGATCGCCATCGCCGCCCAACGCGCCGGCGCCGATCTGGGCGCTTTCTCCCTGGCCCTGATGCGCGGTTGTTGGGTCGAAGAAAGCGACCTGACCGACGAGGCGACCTTGACGGCCATCGCAGACGAATCAGCCTTTGACGGCGCCGCCTTGCTGGCGGATAGCCGCTCTGACGCCGTCTCTGAGATTATCGCCGAGAACACGCGCTTGGCCAAAGAGCGCGACATGTTCGGCGCGCCCTGGTACGTGGTCGATGGCGAAAGATTCTGGGGTCAAGACCGACTGGATTTCGTCGCCCGGCGTCTCGGGGTCGAGCCTGCTTAGACCGGCTCAGAGATAGTCTCCGGCGATAGCGTGCTCAATCAGTGTGCGCACGCCCTCGGCATCGACTTCCATCAGCACCTCCGTGTCGCCGGCGCCGTCCCATGCAACTAGGGTGCGGCCGCTGTCCGGCCCGTCACTGAGATCGACCGAGACCCGCGCGCGGCGGCCCGAGAACAGGTTCCGCTGCATGAGGTAGGCGATGACGCAAGGGTCGTGCAGCGCCTTTCGGCGGCTTTGATAGGAAGCCAACATGTCCCGCGCGACCGGTCCGACGCGCGGGTCCAGACCGGCAAGGCCTTCGATCCACGCGTCCGCTGCCGGGACCTGCTCAGTCACGTCCAAGCCGATCATTACTTTCTCGACCGGGGCGGAGAACACGATCTCGGCGGCGTGCGGATCGGCCCAGATGTTGAACTCCGCCGCTGGGCTGACATTGCCCGGCGCCTCGGCTGTTCCCCCCATCAGGACGATCCGGTCGACGCCCCGGACCATGTCCGGCGCCATCACCAAGGCTGCGGCGATGTTGGTCAACGGCCCGATCGGACACAGCGTCAGCCGCGCGCCGCTCAACGCCGCCGACCGGCAAGCATCGACCAGATACGGCGCGGCGTGGCGCCGGCTGGGCGCGGGCGCTGGCTCTGGCAGAACGATCCCGCCCAGCCCGTTGCCGCCATGGATTTGCGACGCGCCCTTTTCCATGCGCCGCAGCATCGGCGCCGGACAGCCTTCCAGCACCGGCGTCTCGCCAGACCCGAGCCAGGCCATTAAGGCGCGGGCGTTTCGGAAAGTGGTACGACCGCCGACATTGCCGCCGACGGTCGTGACCGCGCGCAGCTTCACCTGGCCCGGCGCGCGCGCCGCGACCATCAGGGCGATCGCATCGTCTATGCCGGGGTCAGTGTCGATGATGATGGGCAGAGGCACGATACACTCATTTCTGTCAAAACACGGGTTCAACAGCCATTTTTGCAAGCGCGAAACGGCGCCGCAATACCGCAACAAAGAAATGGCGCACGGATCGCGCGCGACGCTTCGTAACCGATTTAGCGCGCAACAGGGAACTTTCCTGCGTTTTTCAGCCGGCCCTAATTTCCCGCTTTGGGCCAAGACCGAACGGCGCTTATATCGGGCGGTAATTTTATTTCAAACCTAACCCATGTCACCCCGATGGAGGAAGCCATGTCAGTCTTTGAGTCTGCGCATTTCGACGGGCACGAACAGGTCGTGTTCTGCCATGACGAAGCGACCGGACTGCGCGCGATTATCGCCCTCCACAACACCAACCGGGGACCGGCCCTCGGCGGTTGCCGGATGTGGAATTACGCGAACGAGGACGAGGCCGTCACCGACGCGCTCAGGCTGTCGCGCGGCATGACCTATAAGAATGCGCTGGCCGATCTGCCTTGGGGCGGCGGCAAGTCGGTGATCCTGGGCGACGCCAAAACCGACAAAACGCCGGCCATGATGCGCGCGATGGGCCGCATGGTCGATCGCCTCGGCGGCGCCTATATCGTCGCCGAAGATGTCGGCACCACGCCGGACGACATGACCGAAGTGCGAAAAGGCACTTCGCATGTCAAAGGCGTGCAAGGCGAAGGCGGCGACCCCTCGCCGGCGACGGCCTATGGCGTCTTCGCGGGACTCAAAGCCAGCGTGAAGGCGAAGCTCGGCCGCGACTCCCTGGCTGGGATCCGGATCGCGGTGCAAGGCCTGGGCAATGTCGGCTTCGAGCTGGCGCGCCTGGCGCGCGAAGCCGGCGCGGTTCTGACCGTGAGCGATATCAACACAAGCATGCTGGAGAAAGCCGAACGCGAATTGGGCGCTACGGTCGTTGCGCCGGACGCGATCTATGACGCCGATGTGGATGTCTTCGCGCCCTGCGCCTTGGGCGCGACGCTCAACGCGCAGACGATCCCGCGCCTGAATGCGTCGGTGGTCGCCGGGTCCGCCAACAACCAATTGGCGACCGAGGCGGATGGCGAGGCGCTGCGTCGCCGGGGTGTTCTCTACGCGCCCGATTATTTGATCAACGCCGGCGGGGTCATCCATATCTTCCATGAAGGGCCGGGCTATGACCGCAAGGCCGCCTTCGAGCATGTCGGCCGGATCGGCGCCGTGCTGACGGACATCTACGCGCGGGCCGCGGCGGACGGCGTGCCGACCCAGGCCGCAGCGGACCGTCTGGCCGAAGAGAAGTTCCAACTCGGCTTTTCGCCGCGCCAGGCCGCCTGACCGATTGCCCTCCAACAGGCCCTGCGCCATTATCGCGCGGGGCCTAAGCGGGAGGGTCGATCATGATGGAATCGCCAACGGTTCACGGCAGCGGCCGCTGCCTCTGCGGCGCGGTGTCCTATACCGTCACCGCGCCGCTGCGCGCTGTCATCGCTTGTCATTGCGAACAATGTCGCCGAACCAGCGGCCATCATGTCGCGGCCAGTGCGGCGCCGACGGACGCGCTGATCATCGACGACCCGACCGGCGCCTTGACTTGGTATCGGTCCTCGGACTTCGCGCGCCGGGGCTTCTGCAGCGTCTGCGGATCGAACCTGTTCTGGGATCGGATTGATGGGCCGCATACCTCTATCATGGCGGGAACGCTCAATAAACCGACCAACCTGACCCTGACGCATCATATCTACTGCGCCTATAAGAGCGACTATTATACGTTGCCGGACTCGCTGCCGCTCTTTCATGAGGGCGACTGACCCTAACGCTCCGGATCAGAGGACAGCATCTTTGACCGCCTCCATCGAGACATAGGTCGAAGTGTTGGCGACATGCGGCAGGGCGGAAATCTGCTCGCCGAGGACCCGCCGATAGCTTCGGATATCGGCGGTCCGCACCTTCAAGAGATAGTCGAACGGGCCGGCGATCATATGCGCCTGCTCGACCTCGCGCAGGGTCCGGACCGCGTCGTTGAATTCCGACAGGGCGCGTTCAGTGGTGTTATTGAGCTTCACCTCGACAAAGGCGACATGCTCGAGGTCCAGCATGCGCGGGTTCAACACGGCGCGATAGCCAAGAACGAACCCGCGTTCCTGCAGCCGTTTCAGGCGCACCTGACACGGGCTCTTGGACAGGCCGACCTTATCCGCCAGGGCGGTGATCGAAATTCGTCCGTCCTGCGCTACGACGTCGAGAATACGCCGATCGATCAGGTCAATCTCCTGTTTTTCTTCATTCTGCATGACTTATCTTCGCTCTAGGCCAATTATTCACATTACTCGACCGGCTGGAACCGTTAACACGGGAAGATATACTGCCACAGACTGCCTATATGAAAATTGTGGCGACCCCAAGGAGAAAGGCAGCGGCCATGACGCATTCCGCCAGCATTCACCCTCTGCATGATGACAAGTCCGACGCGCACTCGTTGGACACCTTGCGCGCGCGTATTCGCGCCCATCACCGGTTGGCTCAGGACGATGTACTAGCGCAGCTTCGGGCTGAGTCCCCTCTTGACGACGATGTGCGCCGCCACGCCGTAGACCGCGCCGTCGGCTGGATCGACCGCATCCGCGCCGACGACCGGACCAACATCATGGAGGTGTTTCTGGCCGAATACGGTCTGTCGACTGAGGAAGGCGTCGCCCTAATGTGCCTTGCCGAAGCGCTGCTGCGGGTGCCAGACGCGGCGACCATGGACGCCTTGATCGAGGATAAGATCGCGCCGTCGGCCTGGGGCGCGCATCTCGGCCAATCGAGCTCGTCGCTCGTCAACGCGTCGACCTGGGCGCTGCTCTTGACCGGCAAGGTGCTGGAGGATGCGGCGCCGGACAGTATGGCCGGCCTGTTGCGGCAGGCGGTGCGCCGGGTTGGCGAGCCGGTGATCCGGCAGGCGGTGCGCACGGCGATGAAGGAGCTTGGCCGACAGTTCGTGCTCGGCGAAACGATCGAGGGCGCGATGGACCGGGCTCGGCGCAAAGAGGCCGAAGGCTTCGCCTATTCCTATGACATGCTGGGGGAGGCGGCGCTGACCAACGCCGACGCCGACGCCTACCACTCGGCCTACGCGTCGGCGATCGGCGCCATCGGCAAGGCCAGCGCGGCGGTGGAGGTGGCCGGCAATCCGGGCATTTCGATCAAACTCTCCGCTCTGCATCCGCGCTATGAACGGGCCCAGCGCGACCGTGTGCTGGCGGAATTAACGCCGCGCGTCATCGGTCTGGCGGTTCAGTCCCGCGCCGCCGGGATCGGGTTGAATGTCGACGCGGAGGAGGCGGACCGGCTGGACCTGTCGCTTGATATCATCCAGGCGGTGGCCGCCTCGCCCGCGCTGGCGGGCTGGCGCGGGTTCGGCGTGGTGGTCCAGGCCTATGGCAAACGCGCCGGACCGGTGATCGACTGGCTGTACGCGTTGGCGGTATCGCTCGACCGGCGCTTCATGGTGCGGCTGGTCAAGGGCGCCTATTGGGACACCGAGATCAAACGCGCCCAGGTCGACGGCGTCGCGGATTTTCCGGTCTTCACCGACAAGGCGGCGACGGATGTCTCTTATCTCTGCTGCGCGCATAAGCTGTTGCGTGTGACCGACCGACTCTATCCGCAATTCGCGACCCATAACGCCCATACGGTCGCCGCTGTGCTCGAGATGGCGCATGCGCTGGAAGGGCGAAAAGACGCCCTGCGCGACCGGTTCGAGTTCCAACGGCTTCATGGCATGGGCGAAGCGCTGCATGACCTTGTGCATCGCGATGAGGGAACACGCTGCCGAATCTACGCCCCAGTCGGAGCGCATCGCGACCTGCTGGCCTATCTGGTGCGACGGCTGCTGGAGAACGGCGCCAATTCCTCTTTCGTGAATCAGATCGTTGATCCCGCGGTTCCCGCCGAAACCGTGGCCCGAGATCCGTTCGAAACGGCAGGATCAGAATCGCTAGTGATTACATCGCCGCCGCGCCTGTTCGGCCCGACGCGCAACAACGCCCGAGGTTGGGATCTGGGTAATGAGGACGATCTCGCCGCCCTCGATCGCGCGCGGTCAGACCACAAGTCGACCGAGTGGTCGGCGGCCAGCCTGACCGCCACGACCGTCAAGCGAGCGCCGAAGACGCCGCTTCGGAACCCGGCCGATCCGGCTGACTGGGTCGGGAGCGTGACACCCTGTCCCACAGAGGCGATCCCGGCCGTGATCGACGCCGCACAACCCTGGCGGGTGGCGGCTCGCAAGCGCGCTGAAATTCTCCGGCAAGCGGCGACGCTCTATGAACAAGCCCATGGAACGCTCTTCGCGGTTCTGGCGCGCGAGGCGGGCAAGACGCCGCTCGACGCGGTCGCCGAATTGCGCGAAGCGGTCGATTTCCTGCGCTACTATGCGAGTGAGGCCGAGCGCTTGCCCGCGGACCGCGACCCGGCGGGCCGGTTCGCCTGTATCTCGCCCTGGAATTTCCCGCTCGCCATCTTCACCGGACAGGTCGCCGCGGCGTTGGCCGCCGGCAATGCGGTCATCGCGAAGCCAGCCGAACAGACGCCGTTGACCGCTTATCTCGCTGTGCAATTGCTGCATCAGGCGGGCGTCCCGATAGACGCGCTGCAGTTGGTTCTGGGCGACGGCGCGACCGTCGGCGCGGCGCTCAGCGGCGATCCAAGAATCGACGGCGTCTGCTTCACCGGCTCGACCGAGACCGCCCGCCGGATCAATCGCGCGATGGCCCAAAACCTGGCGCCCAGCGCGCCGCTCATCGCCGAGACCGGCGGGATCAACGCCATGATCGTGGATTCGACCGCCCTGCCGGAACAGGCGGTGCGCGACATTATCACCTCCGCCTTTCAATCGGCCGGTCAGCGCTGTTCGGCCCTACGGGTCCTGTATCTGCAGCGCGACATCGCCGAGAGCTTTCTGACCATGCTGACCGGCGCGATGGACGGTCTGACCCTGGGCGATCCCTGGGACCTCGCAACCGATATAGGACCGGTCATCGACGCGCCGGCGCGGGACAAGATTCAACAGCATATCGATTCGGCGAAGGCCGAGGGCCGATTGCTGCACCATCTGCCAGCGCCGAGCGGCGGAACCTTTGTCGGACCCAGTCTGATTCGGATCGACGGGATCGCCGATCTAGAGGAGGAGATTTTCGGCCCGGTCCTGCATGTCGCCCTGTTCGACGCCCGAGAATTGGACGCGGTGATCGACGCCGTGAACGCCAGCGGGTACGGCCTGACTTTCGGTCTTCATACGCGGATCGACGACCGGGTTGAGCGCGTCACGCGGCGGGTCAAGGCCGGGAACCTCTATATCAACCGCAATCAGATCGGCGCTATTGTCGGCTCCCAGCCTTTCGGCGGCGAGGGGCTTAGCGGCACGGGTCCGAAGGCCGGCGGGCCGAATTATGTGGCGCGCTTCTTGGCGCCCGTGGTTAAGCAATCGAGCGGGACCGTCTCGGATATCGCAATCATCAAACCAGAAAACGTGCAGGCCGCGCTGGATGGGTTTTCAGATCCGGACCAGGCCGCGCTTGAGACTCAAGACTTGCCCGGCCCGACCGGCGAATCCAACCGGCTATCGATCTTCCCACGCGGGCCTGCGCTCTGTCTCGGACCGACGGCCGAAGACGCCGCCGCGCAAGCGGCTTTGGCCGCACACGCCGGGTGCCCCGCCCTCGAAGTCGCGCCAGGCGCGGCTTTGAATGGCGTCTTGAAGCCGGAGGCCCTGGCGACTCTGCGCGGATTTACCGCGGTGTTGAGCTGGGGCGCGGAACCGGAGTTGCGGGCGATCCGTCGGGCGCTGGCGGACCGCACGGGTCCGATCCTGCCGCTGATCACCGGCGGCGAAGAGGGTATTTCCGCCCTACATCTGGAGCGGCATGTCTGTATCGACACGACGGCGGCCGGCGGCAACGCCTCGCTGCTCGCCGCGTCGGCGTAACCGACCCGGGTCTGGGCGGGCTTTTCGAGCGGTTGAACAGGCGCTTCGGACCCTCTCCGACGCCTCGGATTCCAGGCGTTGGCGCATTTGACGCTAAGCGATATCCTATGGTCTAAGCCGGTTCGCTTGAAGAGAGCGCCGCCTTAGGCCCACCGCCCAGAGCTGACCGTTCGATGTCGAAACTTTCTATTCCCGCGTTCCTCATCGCAGCGCTCTGCATGCTGCCGATGGCGGCTGTTGTGTTCGCCGCGGCGGGCGCCGGGTTCGACACGGTGTTGAGCCTTGGCGAGACGGTTCTGCCCCGTTATGCGGGAACGACGGCGCTCCTGTGCCTTATCGTCGGTGTCGCGACGGGGATCATCGGCACCGGCGCGGCCTGGCTGGTCGCCAACACGCGATTTCCGGGGCGCCGACTGTTCGAAGTCGGTCTGGTGCTGCCCCTGGTCTATCCAGCCTATATCATCGCCTATGCCTATACCGATTTGCTGGACCATCCGGGTCTTGTCCAATCGGCGCTGCGGGACCTGACAGGCTGGGGCCCTAGAGACTATTGGTTCCCGGAAATCCGGTCGCTTGGCGGGGTGGCCGCGATGCTGACCTTCGTCCTCTACCCTTATGTCTATCTTCTGGCGCGCGCGGCCTTTCTACAGCAGTCTTCGACCGCCTTCATCGCCGCCCGCACGCTGGGCCAAGGGCCGTGGCGCGCCGCCTTCAAGGTCTCGATCCCCATCGCCCGGCCCGCCATTGCGGGCGGCATTCTTTTGGCGCTGATGGAGACGCTGGCCGACTATGGCACGGCCGCCTATTTCGGGGTGCAGACGCTCGCCACGGGGATTTATGTCAGTTGGTTCGGCTTGTTCGACCGCGCCGCCGCGGCCCAGTTGGCCCTGTGCCTCTTGATCGTCGCCTTGGTCCTGGCGACCCTCGAGAAACAGCAACGCGCGAAACAGCGGCACTACAATGCAGCCAGTCGGTTCGAACAGATGAAACCCGCCAGGTTGCACGGTCTCGCCTCCTTTGCAGCGATCGCCTGGTGCGGACTGCCAATCCTTCTTGGCTTTTTTCTACCCACGGCGATCCTCATCAGTCTGGCCTGGGGCCGTTTCGACATCCTCTTTACACCGCGCTATCTCGGGTTTCTGCAGCATTCCCTGACCCTGGCCGCCATCGCGGGAGTCTTAACCGTCGCGGCGGCCATCGTGCTGGCCTATAACGGCCGCGTGCGCGCCACGGCCGCGTCGCGCGTCGCCATCAGCATCGCCGGGATCGGCTACGCCGTGCCGGGAGGCGTGATCGCCGTGGGCCTGCTGTTCCCCTTCGCCGCCTTCGACAACATGCTGGACCAGTTTATGGAAGCCCGTTTTGGGATTGATACGGGCTTGCTGATCACCGGCTCGATCTGGCTTTTGATCGCAGCCTATATGGTCCGATTCATGGCGATCGCGTTGAACGCGGTCGAGTCCGGCCTGACGGCGGTTCACCCGAACATGGACGCCGCGGCGCGCACTCTGGGTTCAGGACCCTGGGCGACGCTGCGACGGGTGCATGCGCCCATTCTGCGGCCCTCCATCCTGACCGCGCTCTTGATCGTGTTCGTCGATGTGATGAAGGAATTGCCGGCGACGCTGATCATGCGGCCTTTCAACTATGACACGCTGGCGGTCCAAGCGCACAGGCTCGCCTCCGACGAACGGCTGCAGGAGGCGGCCGTTCCCAGTCTCGTCATCGGCGCGGTCGGCGTGCTGCCAGTGATATTGTTGATCCGCAGCATCGGGCGCGAGCGCGCGCAGTCGCAAGCTCAGACGCCTTTGCGCGGGCGATACGAACCGGCCTAGGGCGCGGCTCAAATACAAAGCGGGCGCCATCCATCAACGGCGCCCGCTCTGATTTCAGCGATGACAGAGAGCGGTTTGGCTATTCCCAACCGGCCTCATTCAAGATTCGCACGGCCGAGTCTACATTGGCGGCGATTTCTGACAGGTCGATCGCATCCGGCCTGAAAATGCCAAGCTGCGCGACGGACGGCGCCAAGCCGACGCCCGGGACCGCCGGATACTCGTCATTGCCGGCCGAGAAATACTCTTGAGCCGGCTCCGACGCCAGGTACTCGAGGAACTTCACGGCGTTTTCCCGGTTCGGCGCGTTGGCGGCGACGCCGCCGCCGGAGATATTCATATGCGCGCCGATGCTGTTCTGGTTCGGGAAAACCCATCCGATATTGGCCAGCTGTTCGGGCGTGATGGACTTGTCGCCTTTGCGAAGGATACGCGCGTAATAGTAAGTGTTCGACATCGCGATCTTGCACTCGCCGGACGCAATGCCGCGAAGCTGATCGGTGTCGCCGCCTTGCGGCGCGCGCGCGAAGTTGCCGACAACCGCCGTCGCCCAATCCTGAACGGCCGCCTCGCCCAAATGCGCAACCAGGCCTGCCGTGATGTTCTGGGTGTAGACGTTGGACGAAGAGCGGATGCAAACCTGTCCCTTATAGTCCGGCTTCGCAAGATCCTGATAGGTTTGCGGCGGAGTCGCCACATCGGTCTTGTCATAGAACAGGATCCGCGCACGCTGTGAGAACCCGAACCAATGGTTGCCGGCGTCTTGAAGATAGGCCGGGATCCGGGCTTCCAACACGGCGCTTTCGATCGGCTGCAGCAGACCGAGCGATTGCGCGCGCGCCAGACGCACCGTGTCGACCGTGAGGAACACGTCCGCCGGCGAGTTCGCCCCTTCGGCCTCCATGCGGGCGATCAACTCGTCCGCCTTGCCCTCGATCCGGTTGATCGTGATGCCGGTCGCGGCTTCGAACTCCGAATATAGGCGCTCGTCGGTATCATAATGCCGCGACGAATACAGGTTAAGCTCGCCAGCGGCCTGCGCCTGGCCAGCGGCGAGCATTGCAGCGCCGACGCCTGCAGCGATCCATTTCTCATATCTCATAATCGTCCCCCGATTTGAAATCTGTTTCTCCAACGGCCCGAGACGGCCGCCTGCGCCCAATAAATCAAGCAAAGCGCACGACTGCAAGTGCAAATCATTCGCATTAACAGTCATTTTGTGACGGTTTTTGTCGCAGCCTGCTGGGATTAGAGATCGCAGACTTGCCCAAACCACAAAACGACACCGGCTCGAATCCGCCCAACCATGACATTTCTGGCGAAGCGGGGGTAAGGTCGAGGCCATGGGCGGCATTACCGGGTTCATCGATCCAGGATTGGCCGGCGGCGATCCGAAACCGCTGTTGGACCCGATCCTTTCCATGAACGAGGCGCTGCTCGCGCGCGGGCCCGATCGCAGCGCGAGCGGCGGTCATTGGCTGAGTCCCGAAGCCGGCGTCGCCTTGGGCGCCCTTCGGTCGGTCGAGACAAAAAGGGGCCAAACGGTCGCACAGCCGATAACCAGCAATTGCGGCCGCTACGTCCTGGCCCTTGATGGCGCGGTCTACAATGCGGAGAATCTGCGCGACGTGCTGCTGCGCGAAGGACTGCGATTTCCCGCCGGCCGCGACGCCGAGGCCCTCGCGGAAGCCGTCTCGGCTTGGGGGATCGACCGGACGCTCGACCTGATCAATGGCCCGTTCGCCGTCGCACTTTGGGATAAGAAGACGCACACCCTGACCTTGGCGCGCGACCGGATGGGGATCAAACCGCTCTATTGGGGCATGGTCGGCGGCATGCTGTTCTGGGGGTCGGCGTTGAGGGCGCTGCGGGCGAAGCCGGGATGGACGGCCCGACTGAACCGGTCGGCGTTGACCGCCTATCTGCGCTACGGCTGGGTCCCGGCGCCGCTATCGATCTATCAGGATATTTTCGCCCTGCAGCCGGCGCATCGGCTGACCTACCGGCCGGGATCAAGGACCGCGCCGGCCCTGCATCCCTATTGGGATTTCTACGGCGTTTGCGCCGTCGCCCAGCGCCGCACCGACATGGAAGGGACCGAAGCGCAATTGGAAACGCTTTTGTCCGACTCTGTGCGCCGCCGGATCGGCTCCTCGGCGACCCCGGGCGTGTTGCTCGACGGCGAACGCGGCGGCGCGGTCGGCGGCGCGCTGCTGGCCAGCCTGGCCCGCGCGGAGTCGGATCGCCCGATCCAATGCTTCTCTCTCCTCCCCGAGGGACAAAGCCACGATGGCGATACCGAAGCGGCCGCGGTGGGGCGGGCGCTGGGGGCCGAGCACGCGGTCCTGGTCCTGCAAGATCGTGACCTGCTCGATCTCATTCCCAGAATGCCGGATTTATTCGACGAGCCGTTCGGTGCGCCATCCGCCTTGGCCACGCGCCTTGTCGGCGAGAAGCTCAAAGGCTCGGTCCCCACCCTTCTCTCCGCCGCCGGCGCCGAAGAACTGTTCTTCGGTCGCGACCGTTACCGCCTTTCTCCTGATGCGTGGACAGGTCGCGTGACGACGCCGAAGACAAAAACCGGAGCGCTGACGCGGCTCTTGACCTTTGGCGGATCAAGCCCGGAGCCCACAGATGCATCGGGCGCCCTCGACGTCGACGCCGCCTATCGTGCAGCGCTCAGCCATTGGCGTCGACCGGCGCGATTGACCGGCGTCGACGAACCGAGCCTCGTTACCGGGCGCGCAGGCGGCAGGCTCTCGGACCCGGCAGAGCGCGCCGCCTATCTCGACACGTTGATCCGACTGCCGGGCGTCGTTCTGACCGAGTATGATCAGGCCGGACTCAACATAGCGCAGCCCTTTCTGGATCATCGTCTTGTCGCGTTCGCCTGGACCCTTCCGAAAGAGGCGAAGATCGGCGATGGCGCTGGGATGGCGCCGCTGCGCGCTTTTCTCGAACGCCGCACGCCGGGCCTTCCGACGCTTAAACCCCTTCCACGCGTCGAGCCGCCTGTCGGCGCTTGGCTGCGCGGCCCGTTGCGGGATTGGGCGATGGACCTCTTGCAGCCCGACAAACTAACCGCCGACGGCGTGCTGAAACCCGAACCGATCATGCGCGCCTGGATCGATCATCTCAAGGAACGCGCCGACAACGCCAACGCCTTGTGGCCGGTGCTGATGTTCCAAGCCTGGCGCGATCGCTGGCGGCCCGACCTATAGCGGCGCGTACCCCGAACACCTCGAGCGGCTGGCAGGTTTTGCTTTTTTGCAGCGCAGCATCCTGATAACGTCCGCCCTCGCTAGTACGAAATGGGGAGCGAAGGGACCGGGGCCGACATAGGGACGGCGCCCGACTTCGATGGACGCGTGCGTGAGTCAGATCTAACGGAAGCGGCGTTGAAGAAACGCCTGATGGCCCTGGATTTGGAGAAGCGGGACGACCCGATGACCAATCCGGTCCGCACAATCGCGATGCGGATGTCGCATTGGGCGGGGGTCAAGAAAGCCACGGCGGAGAAACTGAGCTCGCTTCTGCAGCCGCTGACCAGCCGCGCCTTCCAGGCCCGCGCGCGCAAGCTCGCTGAGTATATCGGGCCGCTCGACCCGGTCGAAAACAAAGCGGCCATCCGCGCCTGTTTCGAAAATCTAGCCGAAGCGGCGCCGGATTTCGCATCCTTTAAGGCGCGGGTCGAACGGGCGGGGTTCGGCATCGTCCTGACCGCGCATCCGACCTTCGGCCTGCGCCGCGACCTGCGCCGCGCGCTGTGCGAACTGGCGGCGGGCGAGACGGTCGGCGGCGCCAAGCTGGACGCGGCGGCGATCGAACAGCGCCAGGCTCTAGCCGAGAGCCTGCCGCACGGTCCCGACCGGAAGATCACCCTAGAGGTCGAACGCGAGCAGGCCGACGAGGCTCTGTCCGCCATCCAGGGCGTTTTGAACGACGCCGTTCTGGAAGCGCTCGCCGTCGCACGCGCGCACTATCCCGATGACTGGCGCGCGCTGGTCCCACAACCTCTGACCGTCGCCTCTTGGGTCGGCTACGATCTGGATGGCCGAAACGATATCGGCTGGCTGAATATCCTGAAGTTCCGCATGCTCTCGCGGCGGGCCCAATTGCGGAATTACCGTGGCGCGGTGACGGCGATCGCCCGAACGCTCGCCGAAACTGACCCCGCCGCGCCGCATATGGCCGCCGCCCAGCGCCTGCTGGAGGAAGCCGAGGCGCTGACCGATCAGGAGTTCGCCTTGTTCGCGGAGGCGGACAGCAAGGACCCGGAGAGCCTGCGCCGGATGGCGTCGGGCCTCAAGGAGGGCGACGATCGCCGTCTGGTGCATGCGGCGCCGTTGCGCGAAGCTCTGTCAGCGGCGGCGAAGACTGCGGCGCGCGACGCGGATGCGGCGGCGATGATCGCGCTTCATTCCCAGGTCGCCGGATTCGGCTTCGGCACGGCGCATATTCATGTCAGGCTGAACGCCTCACACCTGCACAACGCGGTCGCGCGCGCCATCGGTATGGAGGGCGCGCCGGAGGACCCGAACAGCCGCCGCCGCTATACGGCGACCCTGAATGAAGAACTGCAGTCTGTTACGCCGGCGACGATCAATTTCGGCTCGCTGCTGGCCGAGCGCACGACGGCCCGCAGCCTATTCATGGCCGTGCGTCAGATCTTGACCTTTATGGATACGGACGCCCCGATCCGGCTTTTGATCGCCGAGACCGAGAGCTCTTTCACAGTCTTGTCGGCGATCTATTTCGCCCGGCTGTTCGGGGTGGAAGATCAGGTCGATATTTCGCCGCTGTTCGAAACGGCGACGGCGCTGGAAAAAGGCGCCGACATCATCGACGCGCTGCTGGATAATCCGCACTATTGCAATTACATCCGCGGCCGCGGGCGGCTCTGTATCCAAACCGGCTTCTCCGACGCCGGGCGCTATCTCGGCCAGTTGGCGGCGTCGCTGGCGGTCGAGCGGCTGCATATCAAGCTGGCGCGGCTGATGGCCCGGCGCGGCATCGACGATGTCGAGGTTCTGATCTTCGACACGCACGGCGAGTCAATCGGCCGCGGCGCCCATCCGGCCAGCCTGGCCCAACGCTTCTCACATCTGGCCTCGCCGATGTCGCGCTCGCTCTATCACCGTTCGAACCTGCCGCTGAAACAAGAGATCAGCTTCCAGGGCGGCGACGGCTATAGTCTGTTCGCCACGCCGAAACTGGCGCTTGGCTCGATCCGCCAGGTCCTGCAACACGCATTGTCGGCGCCGCCGAACGAGGTGAAAGACCCGTTCTACGACGACCCGGACCACACGCTGGACTTCTTCCTCACGATCACACGCTTCAACGAGCAGTTGGTTAGCGACCGGGACTACGCCAATCTGATCGCCGGCTTCGGCGTCAATTTCGTGCCCAAGATGGGATCGCGCACGGTGCAGCGTCAGCACGAGGCGACGCGCGGCGTCGACCGGGAAAGCCTGTCTCAGACACGGGCGATCACCCATAATGCGACGCTTCAGCAATTGGGTTGGCTGGCCAACACGGTCGGCGGCCTGGGCGCGGCCATGCATCGCAATTTGGGCTGGTTCACCGAGATGCACGGCAAGTCCGACCGGATGCGGCAGATGATCGACATGGCGCGCCACGCCGCAGGCCGCGGCAGCATCGATGCGCTGATGGCCTACGCGCGGGTCTATGACCCCAGCTTTTGGCTGGCCCAGGCCCAGGCCATCGAGCCCTGTTCGCATCGCGACCGGTTGCGCAGCCTGGCGGACCATCTGGACGGGCAGCGCCGGTTTGAGCGGATGAGCCGTGTCTGCCATCGGTTGGCGCAAGACGCCATTGATTTCGAGGAAGGGCTGGCGGCGCTCAACGGATCGGGTGACGTGCGCGCCGGGCTCAGCGCCGATGAATACGCCGACCTGCGGCTGCTGCACGCGATCCGGATCGCCGCAATCCAACAGATCTTCCTACTGGCGACCTACATTCCGCGTTTCGCCGCCAAACTGGATTTCACGCGCGAGGACGTGATCCTACAGATCCTCAATCTGGAAGTGCCCAACGCCTTGCAGGAGTTGGAAGAGATTTTCCCGGTCAGCGGCGGTGCGCCGGACCTTTCCGGCTTCGAAGCCGAGGCGTCTTACACGCCGGATACCGAAACCTCCTACGCGCGCGAGCATGCGCGTATCTTCGAACCGATGCGCGCGCTCTACGACATCGTCCTCAGGGTCAGCGCCGCCATCGCCTATCATACCGGGGCGCACGGCTAACAGCCCGCCTTGCCCGCCTTTCGGATTTGCGCCACCGTACTACTGCGAATTGGGAAGGGACGATGATGAGCATCAAACTGAACGGAGCACGCGTCTTCATTTCAGCCGCCGCGTCCGGCATCGGTCTGGCGATGGTCAAGGCGTTTGATGCGGCCGGGGCGAAGCTCTTCGTCTGCGACATCGATGCAGACGCCGTCCAAGCGCTGCGCGAGGACTTTCCGAACGTCGAGGCGGTGGTCTGCGACTGCGCCGATTGGGGATCGGTCCAGACCATGTTCGACCAGATCAAGAAGCAGCTCGGCGGGCTGGATGTGCTGATCAATAATGTCGGGATCGCCGGTCCAACGGCGCGCGTCGAGGATATCGAGATCGAAGATTGGCGCCGCACGATCGATGTGAACATCACCGGTCATTTCTATTGCGCGAAACTGGCCGCACCGATGCTGAAGGAGAATCAGACCGGCGCGATCATCAACTTGTCTTCAGTCGCCGGCCGATTGGGCTTCCCGCTGCGCCTGCCCTATTCATCCTCGAAATGGGCGGTGATCGGATTCAGCAAGACCCTCGCCGCCGAGCTTGGACCGTCAAACATCCGGGTCAACGCGATCCTGCCCGGTCTGGTCGAAGGGCCGCGCATTGACGCGGTGATCCAGGCCAAGGCCGAAGCGGCTGACATCACCTTCGATGAGATGCGCGCGAGATTGGTGGCCGGCGTATCGATGCGCACCGGGGTCAGCGCCGTCGACATCGCCAATATGGCGCTCTATCTAGCGTCAGATCTCGGCGAGAAGGTCTCTGGCCAAGCGATCAGCGTCGACGGCGACGTTCAGACCATCTTATAGGCGCCGCGCTCAACCAAGTTGGCGCGGGTGCGCTTTGCGCGTTCCTGATATTGTATGTGAGAGGCTTATTCGCTGGTCAGCCGAACAACAACATCGACGCGCGCGACCTTCTTGCCCGCCGGCGCCGCCGGCACATACTCGACCCGCACATCCGCTTCGTCGATGTCGGCCAACTCGCCGTTGGTTTCATCAAAGAAATGATGATGGCTGTGCATATTGGTGTCGAAATAGGAGCGCCCCGGTTCGACCACGACTTCCCGCAGCAAGCCGGCTTCCTGGAATTGATGCAGCGTGTTGTAGACGGTGGCCAACGATACGCGAACCCCGTCCTCTTTGGCCGCGGCGTAAAGCGCCTCGGCGGACACGTGCTTGTCGCCGCCCTCGAACAACACGCGTCCGAGCGCTATCCTTTGACGCGTCGGGCGCAGCCCTGCGCTCCGCAAGATATCAATGATATTCTCGTTCGCGCGCATGGTTTCGCCGCTCCAATCTTTGCACAGCAACGGCCGCGCGTTTCTTGCCTGAGCCCACGCTTCAGCGCGGACTCCCATCCATAAACCAACAGTTATTATAGGTGTGAGCCGACGCTGCGCCAAGTGAAAATTGGAACTATTCCACTTTGCATACGCAAACATCCGCCTTCAAGCGCCGCGGCCGGACAAGAATCGGTCGAAAAGAAGGTCCTCCATGGCCGTCGCCAGAGCCGACCGACTCTGATATGCCGCGCCTGAAATGAGCGTTGGATCAAAAAGTAAGACGAGCCGCGCGCGGCGCAAGAGCGCCAAAAAGGCGGCGCCGCGAAAGTCGGCCGTCCGCGGAAGACACGGGCGCGCGCCCGCAACGCGTCGGGCCCCTGGAGCGCGACGGGCGCGGCCGTCGCTGCGCCGCCGGTTCCTGTCCTTCCTGATCGCCGGATCAATCTGGCTTGGGGTCGCCGCGGCGGCGTTGGTCGGCTATGTCGCCTGGGACCTGGATCAGGTCGCCGATATCGACGCCGCCTCTGACCGGCGGGCGTCGGTCAGCGTTTTCGCCGCCGACGGCGCCCTGGCGGCGCGGATGGGCGCCGATCACGGCCCCGCCGCCGCCCTGGAGACTCTCCCCTGGCATTTGCCGGCGGCGCTGCTGGCGATCGAGGACCGGCGTTTCTACGACCATATCGGCTTCGACCCGCGCGGCTTTCTGCGGGCGATGTGGCGGAACCTGCGCGACGGCAGGGTCACCCAAGGCGGCAGCACGCTGACCCAACAACTGGCCAAGAACCTGTTTCTGTCGCCTGACCGCACCGTCTATCGCAAGGCCCAGGAACTGTTGCTGGCCTTTTGGCTGGAAGCCACCCTGAGCAAAGATCAGATCCTGGAGGTCTACTTGAACCGGGTCTATCTCGGCGCTGGGGCCTATGGGGTCGAGGCGGCGTCCCAGCGCTTCTTCGACAAGAGGGCGCGGGACCTGACGCTGTTTGAAAGCGCCGTTCTGGCCGGATTGCCGAAAGCGCCCAGCCGGTTGAACCCGCTCGCGGCGCCGGAAGCGGCGGCCCGGCGCGCGGCGCTGGTTCTCAACGCGATGGCTGAGACGGGGGATATCAGCCGCGCCGAAGCGGACGCCGCAAAGCGCCCGCGAGTGCAGACCGCGCGGGCGGGCGCGACCCGCTATCTCGGGCGCTATTTCGCCGATTGGACGGCGCAGCGCGCCCGCGACCTGAGCGGCCAAACCGGCGGGGATCTGACAGTCCAAACGACCCTGAATCTGAATTTGCAGGAACGGCTGGAAATGGTTCTCGACCGCCACGCGGCGGCGCTGGCGAAGCGCGGCGCGGATCAGGCCGCGGCGGTGGCGTTGCGGCCCGACGGCGCCGCCTTGGCGCTGGCGGGCGGGCTGGACTGGTTGCGGGCCCCCTACAACCGCGCAACCTCGGCCCGCCGCCAATCGGGCTCGACCTTCAAATCCTTTGTCTATCTGGCGGCGCTTGAGGCCGGTCAGACGGCGTCGGACAAGATCGATCCGCGCACGCTCAGCCTGGACGGCTGGACGCCCCGCGATCTCGGCGAGACGCCGGACCGGCCCGTCGAACTGGGCGAAGCCTTTGCGCGCTCAATGAACGGGGCCGCCGTCGCTCTGGGAGAAACGGTCGGGCGCGACGCGGTGATCGACGCCGCACGGCGGTTGGGGATCGCCTCGCCCTTGACCCCGGACCGGTCACTGGCGCTGGGGGTGCATGAGGTGACCCTGCTGGAGTTGACCGGCGCGTACGCGACCCTGGCGAATGGCGGTTTCGCCGTCGCGCCTTACGCGGTGACGCGCGTCGCCGACGGATCGGCTCAGGCGCTCTTCCAGCGCCGGCCGCCGGTCCTCGAACGGGTCGTTGCGGCGCAACCCGCGCGCGCGATGGACGCCCTCTTGCAGCGCGTGGTGACTGAGGGGAGCGGCCGCGAAGCGCGCCTGGGCGAGCGCTATGACCGGCTGCTTGTCGGCGGCAAGACCGGGACGACGCAGGAGTATCGAGACGCCTGGTTTATCGGCTTCGTTCGAGACGCCAGGCGCCCGCCAGGGCCGGATAACGGGCTGATCGTCGGTGTCTGGGTCGGTTCTGACGCCGCCACGCCAACCGAGCGCATCACCGGCGGATCGCTGCCGGCGGCGATCTGGCGCGACTTTGTTCAGGCGGCGGCGCCGATCCTATGGCCGAGTCTCTAGGCGTCCCGATCTTTATTGAGCGCCGGCGCGGCGAAGCATATCCTCAACCCCGCGATCACGGCCGAGGCGCGCGACTTCCAGAATTGTCCGCCCGGTATAGTCGGTTAGATTCGGATCGGCGCCAGCGTCCAGCAACATACCGACAATATCACGATCTTCCGACCGCACCGCCAGGGTTAGCGGCGTCTCGCCACGACGATTGCGTGCGTTCGGATCGGCCCCAAGCGCCAGCAGACGGTCCGTCGCATCAAAGGCGTTCTGTAGGGCCGCCCAGTGCAGCGCCGTGTTGCCGCCGCTATCGCCCCGCTCGAGGTTCGCATTGAACTCCACCAGCAAGTCGATGAAATCCAACGCCTCGACGCGCGCTGCATGCATCAACAGCGTTTTTCCGTTCAGGTCCGCATCCGCAACATCGCCGCCCTGAATCAGATAGTTCTTCAGATAGTTATAGTCGCCTGAATCGATGGCGTTGCGTTCCCTGGACTCCAACGAAAAGGTGGTTTGCGCCTGACCGGGCCCCGGCCAAGCCGCAACGCCCAAGACCAGAGCGAGCGCGCTCGCGAAAGTGCCAATCGATTTCAGCATCAAACCCGTGGATCCTCGAAATCCTGTACCATGCGATCGTAAATCAGACCCTGGCGGCGATCCAGTCAAGGGCCGCATCCACGGAATCGACTCTCGGGCCGGGCGGCGGCGCCGGCCGGTCGATCATCACGACCGGAATCTGAGCCGCGCGCGCCGCCGCCAGCTTCGCCTCGGTCGCAGCCCCGCCGCTATTCTTGGTCACCAGAACGTCAATCCGGTGCTGCTGCAGAAGGACGCGCTCGTCCGCCAGATCGAACGGGCCCTTGCCGAGAATCAAAACGGTTTCTTGCAGGGTAAACGGCTGGGCCGGCGGTTCGATCATCCGAATGGCGAAGGCGACGCCTTCAACCGACCGGAACGCCGCCAGTTCGCCCGGCCCGACCGTGAGAAAAGCGACCGAGCCAACCGCTGGCAAGAGCGCCGCCGCCTCTTCCGCATCGGCGACGATGCGCCAGTCATCGCCCGGTTGCGGACGCCAAGGCGGCCGCACCAGCGCCAAGCGCTGAACAGCGCTCTCCCACGCAGTCGCTTCCGCAGCGTTGGCGGAAATCTGCGTTGCGAATGGATGGGTCGCGTCCACAAGCAAATCGATGGCCCCGTCGGCCAGATAGCGCCTCATACCGGCGACGCCGCCGAAACCGCCGATCCGCAACGCGCCAGGCGGCGTCGCAGGGTCGCTGGTGCGTCCCGCTAGGGAGGTTGTGATCAGCACTTGGTCGCCGAACTGCGCCGCCGCTCGAGTCGCCAAGGCGGCCGCCTCGCCGGTCCCGCCTAGGATCAATAAACGGCGCGGTTGGTCAGCCGTCATTGTCCGCCTGATCCCTCCCGTCGCCGATCGCCAGAATCGCGCCAGCGCGGTCGACCACCATTGTATCGAGCCGGCCGCCACCCAACGTCGCCAACGCCGTCTCTCGCGCCCGCCGCGCCACAAGCGCCGGCAGCGACAAACCTTGGCACAGGTCCAGCACTTCGGCGGCGGTATTGGCCGAGGCGACGCGCGCGCAGAGCGGGGCGTCGCCCCCCAGCGCGCGAACCATCTTGGCCAGCCCCTCGAAATCGACTTGGCTGCGGGCGGAATGAAGGTCCGTCGCGCCCTGCGCCAGCTTCACCATCTTGGCGAATCCGCCGGCGATGGTGATCCGCTCGACCGGGTGGCGCCGCGCGTATTTCAACAGCCCGCCGACGAAATCCCCCATATCGATCAGCGCCTGGTCGCTCAACCCGTAATGGGCGCGCACCGCCGACTCGGATCGCGACCCGGTGCTGCCGGCGATGTGCGTCAAGCCGGTGGCGCGCGCGACATCAACACCGCGATGGATCGAATGGATCCAGGCGCTGCAACTAAAGGGCCGAACGATCCCGGTCGTGCCCAAGACCGACAGGCCGCCGACAATGCCCAAGCGCGGGTTCCAAGTTTTTTCAGCGATTGCCTCGCCGCCCGGGATCGAGATCGTGACCTCGAGATCAAGCGGCGCATCATGCGCCTCCGCCAGATCGGCCAGATTGTCCCCGATGATCTGTCGCGGCCCCGGATTGATGGCGGGCTCGCCTGGCGGGATCGGCAGGCCGGGCTTTGTGACCATCCCTACCCCGGGTCCAGCTTTGAAACCAAGGCCCGAGCCCGCCGGCGCTAGCCGGACCGTGCAGCGTAGCTCGACGCCATGGGTGACGTCTGGATCGTCGCCGGCGTCTTTGATCACGCCGCAAACCGCGCCGCCTCGGTCGGTCCAATCGGGCCGAACTATTTCGAAATCCGGCGTTTCGCCCTTCGGCAGGCGGATTCCAATCTTCTCTGGGAAGGCCCCAGTCAGGAGCGCCTGAAACGCAGCCTTGGCCGCCGCCGCCGCGCAGGCGCCGGTGGTCCAGCCGCGCCGCAGAGCAGCGGGACCGCCAAGTCCCGGGTCAGTCGCCGGTCGTTGCACTTGCTGTCGCTCTGGTCGCATTGAGGCCGTATCGATCCTGGTCCAGCGTGGGCGGCGCGAGAGAGAGGCGACCAGCCCTTGCGCTTTCGTGAAGAAGGGTGTCGCCTGCGGGCTAGGCGTGCAACCAAATCCGGTCTAGCCTTGCGCCGTGATGACAGGGGAAGGGCAATCACAATGACGGGCAGGCGACCCGACCTGCGATCCGCTCAGGCGCCGCTAACAGACATGCTCATGGCTGCAACCGCCTCTGCGCCGGTTCTAGAGCCCGGGCAGGTCTGGCTTGTAGGCGCCGGTCCGGGCGATCCGGGCCTCTTGACCCTAAACGCGCTGGCCGGCTTGGCGCAGGCGGAGGCCGTTGTCTATGACGCGTTGGTCGACGAGCGGGTCCTGGCGCTGGCGGGCCCGCAGGCGGAGCGGATCTACGCCGGAAAGCGCGGCGGCAGGCCCTCGCCGAAACAGCGCGCGATCTCAAACCGGTTGATCGACTTGGCGCGCGCCGGTCGTCGGGTCGTCCGACTGAAAGGCGGCGATCCTTTCGTCTTTGGGCGTGGCGGCGAGGAAGCGCTGGACCTCGCCCGCGCCCATATCCCCTTCCGCATCGTGCCCGGCGTGACAGCCGGAATCGGCGGATTGGCCTATGCCGGCGTTCCGGCGACCCATCGAGACGTCAATTCGGCCGTTACCTTTATCACCGGTCATGACGTCACAGGCGCTGCGCCGGACGGGTTGGACTGGGCCGCCTTGGCCAAAGGCGCGCCAGTGCTCATCCTTTATATGGCGCTGAAACACATGGGCGTCATCGCCGACCGGCTGATCGACGGCGGACGCGACCCGCTTGAGCCTGTCGCCATCGTCTCGAAAGCGGCGACGCTTGAGCAGTCCGTGATCGTCACCCATCTCCAAGAAGCGGCCATCCATGCGGCGACAGCGCCAACGCCGGCAGTCGTCGCCATCGGCCAAGTTGTGAGGCTGCGAGACGGGCTGAACTGGCTGGCGGGTCTGGCCGGAGAAGCGTTGAATCCGGACCCGCTGGGGTTGGATGACCGGCGCGAGACCGGATAGCGCCCGCCAAACCATCGAGGACGTCGTGTCGAAACCGGGAAACGAGTCTCAAAGCGCCGCGGCGCGGCCAGCCGGCCCCAAAGGTTTGGTGATCGCCGCCCCGGCGAGCGGCAGCGGCAAGACAACCATCGCGCTCGGCCTGTTGCGGGCTTTGCGCGACACCGGCGTCAAGGTCGCCTCCGCCAAGGTCGGACCGGACTATATCGATCCCGGCTTCCACGCCGCGGCGGGCGGACGCGCTTGTCTCAATCTCGACCCGTGGGCGATGCGGCCCGAGAGCCTCGCCTTCTCGGTTCAAGCGGCCGGCGCCGGCGCGGATCTTCTGATTGTCGAGGGCGTCATGGGGCTCTTCGACGGCGCGGTCGGCGGCGGCGGCTCGACGGCGGATCTGGCGCATATGTTGGGCCTGCCCATCGTGCTGGTGATGGATGTCAAAGGGCAGAGCGTCAGCGCCGCAGCCGAACTGCACGGCTTTCGATCCTATCGCCCGGATATCGAGATCGCCGGCGTCATCCTGAACCGGGTCGGCGGCGAGAATCACGTCATCGCCGTTTGCGACGCGATCGCCGCCTTGTCAAAGCCGCCGCAGGTTCTCGGAGCGGTGCCGGTCACCGGCGGCATCGAAACGCCCAGCCGACATCTCGGCCTGGTGCAGGCGCAGGAAATTGACTCTCTCGAGCGGATGTTGACCAACGCTTCGATCGTGACCCGCGCGGCCGTTGATCTGGAAGCGCTGCAAGACCTGGCGCAGCCAATCGTCGGAGGCGCGCGGACCGAGGCCGACCAAGGGCCTTTGCTCAACCCGTTCGGTCAGCGAATTGCGGTCGCTCAGGACGCCGCCTTCGGCTTTTCCTATCCTGGCGTCCTCGAGGCCTGGCGGGCGCAGGGGGCCGAAATCGCACTCTTTTCGCCGCTTGCCGACGCGGGACCGGACGCCGACGCGGACGCCGTCTTCCTACCCGGCGGCTACCCGGAATTGCACGCGGCGCGGCTCGCTTCCTGCAGCGATTTTCTTGAGGGGTTGCAGCGAGCGGCGGCGAGCGGCGCCTTCCTCTATGGCGAGTGCGGCGGCTATATGGCCCTAGGCGAAGGGCTGGTCGACCCGGATGGCGATCGTCATGCGATGGCCGGGCTGCTGCCGATCGAAACCAGTTTCGTCGCTCCGAAGCGTCGTCTGGGCTATCGCGAGATCGCGCTATGTGGCGATACACGCCTCGGCGCCGTCGGCGATCGTTTCGCCGGTCACGAATTCCACTATGCGGCGGAGACGTTGAATAAGAGCACGGCCGCCCTGTTCAACGCCGCCGATTCCAGCGGCGCCGCGTTGGGCCCGGCCGGCGCCATCGCCGATCCAAGCATCGGTGCGGTGGCCGGCTCTTTCCTGCATCTGATCGACCGGCGACCCTGAGGCGACTGACCTGCTCCGCTAGAGAGTCCATGTTTTCAGGTTTGTCTGTTCTCCAACCGAGGACGCAGTCTTCTTCAGGAATTCGGCCTCGCCGTCCTGAGATCGCGTCGCCCCTTCAACGCTCACTGGGGTCTGTTGACGCGTGAGGCCGCCACGACGGGGCCATCGGTCCAGGGGCCGTCGCGATAATAGTAGCTGATCGCCGATGGGGCGGACTTCCACGTCCAAGCCGCGAGAAGCGGGCTTTCAAAGGTCCTTATCTCGTGCCTCTGGTTGGGTTTGGTGAAGACAAGCTCGCCGGGCGTGAAAGTCCTGACCTTGTTCCGGCTGTCCATCGCCCAGGCGGCGCGTCCACCCAGCACGTAATAGACCTCGGTGGAGTCGTGCGCATGGTCCGTATAGACGGTGTCCCGCCCGAGCACGAACAGACCAAGCGAGACTAAATCACTCCGGATGAAACCGGCGGGACCAATGAGTTCGCCTGACGCAAAATCATCCAGGAAAGATTGCGACCAATCGGTGCGCGCGTAGAACGTCTCCCATGGCTTGAGGCCGACGCAAAGCCGCAAGGCGTCCAGAACCGGGCAATCGCCCGCCGCGTAGCCTGCGGCGATCGCGGTTTGAAGATGCCGCAACCCTGGGACCTTTCCCGCCGGTGGGTATTCCGGTTCAGCGGCGGCCCAGTCGACAGAGGTCAGCAACCCGGCGAATTCCTCCAACTCCTCGCTTGGGGCGTATCCCTGTTCCGCCTTGGCGACGTACATCTCCGCCACGGCTTCGGCGAACTGCCGCACCGCTTGTTTCATTTCATAGGTCCCCGTGAAGGCTCGCGACGAAGGCCGCGATCGTCGCCTCGTTCCTCTTGAAAAACGTCCATTGTCGATGTCGGCGCGACTCGATCAAACCCGCCCTCTCAAGGGTCGCCATATAGGCGGACACGGTGCTTTGGGAGAGCGCGGTCTTTCTCTGGATCGCGGACACACAAACCTCGCCGCACCGCCCCTCGGCGATTTCGCCGAAGTTCGCCGGAACATCCTTCATCCAACGCAGGATCGCGCGTCGGGTCCCGTTGGAGAGGGCGGAAAACAGTTCATGTTCATCCATATATCGAGGATATTCGATATATGGATGAACGTCAAGATAACAGCGCGGGGCCGGTCTGCGCAGCAAGGACGGTCGACAGCCATATCGTGGCCCGGGTCATCGCCAGCAGACGTCAACCCACTCCCAGAACCGTCTTGCCCCGCCGCGAAACACCGGCCTACGCTACCCTTTGGCCGCCGCAGGATGGCTGTAGAGTGAGTCAGGTCCTAACCTAAGAACTGAAGCCATGAATGAACCCTGATGACCGAGAAAGCGCCTTTCTGGAAGACGACGCCGCTCGCCCGGATGACACAGGAACAGTGGGAAAGCCTGTGCGACGGCTGCGGCCAATGCTGTCTTCACAAGATCGAGGATGCGGACACAGGCGCGGTTGCGGTGACCAATGTCGCTTGCGCCTATCTCGACGCCGAGACATGCCGCTGTCAGGATTACGCCAACCGGGCCGTGAATGTGCCCGACTGCGTGACCCTGACCTCTGACAATCTTCATTCCTTGTATTGGATGCCTGAGACCTGCGCCTACCGTCTCTTGGCGGAAGGCAAGGACTTGGCCTGGTGGCATCCGTTGGTCTCGGGCGATCCGGCGACTGTGATAGAGGCCGGCGTCTCGGTTGGAGGAACCATCGTCTCTGAAGAGGCGGTCGAGAATATGGAGGATCACGTCACCGGCTGGATCAACCGCCACAAGCCGCATCTGAAATGGCGCCATCCGCCAAAGCGTGATAGCTGATCTGACCGTTTCATTCACCCGATCCGCCGTCGGCGCGGCGCCGACGCTTGGGAGTTCAGTCATGGTCGATCGTTTTACCGGCGTCTTGGCGCCGGTCTCTACCCCGTTCAAACAAGACCTCTCCCCCGATACGGAACGGCTTGTCGCGCTCTGCCGATGGTTGCTCAACGAAGGCGCTGACGGTCTGGCGGTCTTCGGCACCACCAGCGAGGCGAATTCAATCGGCATGGCGGACCGGATGCGGCTGACAGAGGCCTTGGTGGAGGCCGGCGCGCCCGCCGCGAAATTGCTGCCTGGAACGGGGACCTGCGCTTTGAGCGACACGGTCGCACTGACCAAACACGCGGTCGAACTCGGTTGCGGCGGCGTGCTGGTCCTGCCGCCCTTCTACTATAAGAACCCAAGCGATGACGGGCTTTATGCGAGCTTCGCAGAAACCATCGAGCGGGTTGGAGACAGTCGACTGCAACTCTACCTCTATCATTTCCCGCAAATGGCCGGCGTCGGAATTCCGCTTGCGGTGATCGAGCGGCTGGTCGCCGCCTATCCGGACACAATCGCCGGGTTGAAGGACAGTTCCGGCGACTGGGCCAACACGGAAGCCGTGATCAAGACCTTCCCTTCGATGCATGTCTTCCCCTCGTCCGAAGCGCGCGTCGTCGACGCCCTGAAGATCGGCGGGGCCGGCTGCATCAGCGCCAGCGCCAACATCAACGCCCGCGCGATCCGGGCGCTGATCGATGTCTGGGACAAACCGGAGGGTGAAGCGCTGAACCGATCGGTGACCGCGGTCCGGAAAGTGATCGAAGGCTATCACGCGGTCGCCGCCGTCAAGGCGATCCTGGCGGAATTCTCCGGCGACCCCGCCTGGAACATCCTAGCCCCGCCGCTGGCGCCCTTGTCCGAGCCGCAACGGGCGGCGCTGGTCGCCAGCCTGAAGGACTTGGGATATTCCCTATCGCTGCGCACGGCGTGACAGGGCGTGACAGGGCGCTCGCCAAGCGAACGCGAATCCCTTAGATCAGCGCGATGAACAGGCCTTTTTCCTCCTGGCGCGACGCAGACGCGGATTTCGCGGTTCGCGACGGCGACGCCTTCATACCGATCCAATTTCGGCCGCATCCGCAGGCCCGGCGCGTCAGCCTGCGCATCGATTCCAAGAGCGGCGCGGTGATCCTGACCGCGCCGGCGCGCACCGCCCGGCGGCGTCTCTTGGCCTTTGTCGAGGAGCATCGCGACTGGGTCCTGGAGGCGCTTGCGCGACTGCCCACAGCGCGCCCCTTCGCCGACGGCGCGGTCATTCCGGTCGAAGGACAGGACATCAGACTTGCCTGGCTGCCAGAGCATCGCGGTCCCTGCATCTTGAGCGACGCGACCCTCACCGTCGGCGGCGATGCGCCGCACACCGCCCGCCGGGTGCGCGACTTCCTCAAGACCCGCGCCCGAACCCGGATCGTCGAACGCGTCGCGCTAAAGGCCGAGACGGCCAATCTGGCGCCGGGCCGGATATCCATCCGCGATCAGTCGAGCCGGTGGGGAAGCTGCGCCGCCAATGGCGGCCTGTCTTTCAACTGGCGACTGATCTGCGCCCCGCCACCGGTGCTCGACTATGTCGTCGCGCATGAGGTCGCCCATTTGCGGCATATGGATCATGGTCCCGATTTCTGGGATCTGACAGAGCGGCTGAGCGACGGGGACATGGCGGTCCAACGCAACTGGCTGCGCCGCCATGGCGCCGCGCTGCAGCGGCTGGGCTGAACGTGGAACAATCGGACCGGAAGAGCGCGCCCGATCATTGGCGCGGTCCCGTCGGCGCGCCTCTGGTCGCGTTATTGACCGTGCTGGTGGCGCTGGGACCGTTTTCAGTCTCGTTCTACGTCCCGGCGATGCCCGCCATCGCCGCGGCCCTGGAAGCCGACCCCGGCGGCGTCCAGAGCACGATGACCACATTCCTGTTGGGTTTCGGCCTATCACAGCTCTTGATCGGACCGCTATCGGACAAGTACGGGCGACGCCCGATCCTGCTGCTCGCCCTCGCCTTCTTCATCGCAGCCAGCGTGCTCTGCGCGTTTGTCACGACCCTGCCGGGGTTGCAGGCGATGCGCTTCATCCAAGGCGTCGGCGCCTGCTGCGGCCCGGTCCTGGGGAGGGCGATGGTGCGCGACCTGTTCGACGGACCGGACATGGCGCGGGTCTTTGCAATCATCGGCACGGCGGTCGCGCTTGGGCCCGCGCTGGGTCCGATCGCCGGCGGCGCGGTGCATCAATTCTTCGGCTGGCGCATGATCTTTTTCGTGATCGCTGCGATTGCGCTGGCTTTGTGGATTCTGGCGGCGGCGAAACTGGGAGAGAGCAACGCGCACCGCAGCCCGGACGCGATGCGCCCCGACCGGCTCATACGCATCTATGGAGAATTGCTGACAAACGGCCCGTTCATGGGTCATGTGCTGGTCGGCGCTTTGGTGTTCTCCGGCGTTTTCGCCTATCACGCCACCGCCTCATTCCTGTTCATCGCGGAACTCGGCGTTTCGCCGGCCGTCTTCGGGGCCATCGCCATCGCCACCGTTCCCGCCTATGCGCTGGGAAACTTCCTCTCCGGCCGGCTGACCAGAGTTTTCGAGGGACGGCGGCTGATCGGCATCGGCTTGGTCATCGCGATTTTCGGCGCCGTTCTGACCGAACTGGTCAGCGACGCGCTGAGCCTGCCGCGCGTGGTCTTGCCGATGATGCTGTATTTCTTCGGCTTCGGTATGATTCTGCCGCACGCGATCAGCGGCGCGCTTCAGCCTTTTCCGCGCGTCGCCGGCAGCGCGTCTGCGGTGATGGGGGCGATGCAGATGGGCTGCGGCGCAGCCTCGAGCGCCGTTGCGGCGTTGATCTACGACGCTTCGGCGCGCCCCTTCGGTTGGCTCGTGATCGCCTTGGCCCTATCCGCGGCGCTGGCCTACTTTATTCTGACCCCGGTCTCCGCCGACCCGGACCGCCGACGGTAAGACGCCGAATCGCCGAACCCTCGCGCCTTCTTCACGTTTTTTTAGGGAAGAGCGCCATAACTTCACGTCTGTGTGTGGCTGATCACAGCACCGTCGCCGACTCCCGCCTATAACGCGAATCAAGTGGTGGAGAGGAGAAACATCATGGCGTATCTCGATAAACACCCGGTTCTCACGCCAGACGAAGGCGCGAAAGCCAACGGCGGAGCGAAAGCGCGTTGGACCGACGGGGTCATCGGCTCGGCGATTAACACCACCCTGGGTCTCGCGTCTGGGGTCGCCCTCGGCGTGTTTCTGTTGACCTATGGCGCCACAGAAGCAGTCGCCATGGTTCTGGCCAACCTGTTCTAGGGCGGCTCACCCTCCAGGGGCGCGTCGGCCTCAGCACCGACGTCGGCCGATCTCGGCCGCAGCACATGACTGTGCGCCGAATCGTAGAGCGCGCTTTCCAGAAAGGCCGGATCATCCAGAAGCGCCGCTTCGAGCGCGCGGCCGACCAGAATCAGCGCCGTGCGGGTGATCCGCGCGTCCTTCACTTTCCGCCGAATATCCGACAAGGCGCCGCGCAGGATGATCTGGTCCGGCCAGCTGACCCGATAGCCGATGACCACAGGACAGTCCGCGCCGTAGAGCGGCGTCAGCTCCCGCACCACCGTCGCCAGATTGTTGATCGACAAATGAATCGCCAGGGTGGCGCCGGACGCGCCCAGCGTCGCCAGGTCCTCGCCGTCGGGCATCGCTGAAGCGCGCACCGCCGTCCGGGTCAAGACGATACTCTGGCTGACGCCGGGCAAAGTCAGTTCCTGTTTCAGGGCGGCGGCCATGGCGGCGTAGGCCGGAACGCCGGGCGTCACGTCATAGGCGATCGCCAGCCGGTCCAGCCGCCGCATCTGCTCGGCGATGGCGCCATAGAGCGACGGGTCGCCGGAATGGACCCGCGCCACGTGCTGACCTCTGGCGTCGGCCTCGGTGATTTCAGAGATGATTTCATCGAGATGCATTGACGCGGTGTCGATCACACGCGCGCCCGCCGGCGCTTCCGCCACCACTTCGGCCGGCACCAAGGACCCGGCATAAAGGCAGACCGGGCAAGCCTGGATCAATTTCAGGCCCCGAAGGGTGATCAGGTCCGGCGCGCCCGGACCGGCGCCGATGAAATGAACCGTCATGCGGCGTTTTCCTCATTCTGACCTTTGCTCTTTCGGCCGTAACCGCGCGGCGTATAGAGACGCGGCCCGCGCGCGCTCTCATACCGTCGTGTCTCCGAATTTCCGAAGATCACCAGCGACAGCATATCAACGTCTGACGGATCGAACGCGCCCAGCGTGGCCAGCGTGATCGTCTCGCCGGCGCGGCCGAGATTGCGGCAGACCGCCACCGGCGTGTCTGCCGGACGCTCTTTCAGAAAGGTGTCGCGCGCCTCGCCCAACAGGCTGCGGCGGCGCTGACTCTGCGGGTTATAGAAGGCAGTGACGAAATCGCCTTCCGCCGCCGCCTTGAGACGGGTCCGAATGGCCTCAATCGGCGTCAACAGGTCCGACAGCGAGATCAGGCAGAAATCATGTCCCATCGGCGCGCCCAGCCGCGCCGCCGCCGCCTGAAAGGCGGAAATGCCTGGACAGATGGTGACGGCCACGCCGCGCATCGCGCGATCCGTCGCGTCTTCCAGGATCTCATGCACCAGGGTCGCCAAGGCGTAAATTCCTGGATCGCCGGAACCAAGCAGAGCGACGCGGCGGCCTTGCGCCGCGATCTCAAGCGCTTTGGCCGCCCGCGCCCGCTCTTCGCCCAGCGGCGTCGCGATCGTCTCTTTCCCGGCGGTCAGATCGGAGACCAGATCAAGATAAAGATCGTAGCCGACCACGACCTCCGCCTGACGCAGCGCCGCGACCGCCTCGCCGGTGCGCCAGGCCGGATCGCCGGCCCCGGTTCCAACGACAAACAATGCGCCGTTTTGGCTTCCCTGATCCCGAGGAATCGAAGGCGCACGGGCGATGGCGATGGTGACCCGTCCGATCTTCTGTTTCTCGACCGCCAGCGCGCCGTCCGGCCCAGCCAGCGCCAAAGCGGCGCCTTCCGCCACCCCGTGGCAACCAGTTTCGCGATAGACGATGTCGGACGCGTTGGCCAATCGCGGGGCCTCTTTCTCAAGCGACTCAGCATCGAAAAACCGAGGCGTGAGGCCGAGGGAATCGGCCGCCGCGAGCACCGCCGGCTCGTCTCGCTTAATGTCAATGGAACCGATCGCAGCGACCGAGGACGGGGCCAATCCCGCACGATCCAGGACCGTCCTCAGCGCGGCGACGCCTTCTTCGGCTTGGATCAACCGTTCGGCGCCGATCCCCACCGCCAGCGTTGGCGGATGCAGGATCAGCGTTTTCCCGTCATCCTGCGCCGCGCGATCTGTCACCAGAACACGATAAGCGCTCGGCCCATCGGTAAAGATATCCGGCGGCGGCCAGGCGCCGTCGCCAGCCTCGACGCTCAGGGACACGGCTTCGCCCGCGAGCAGGGCGGCGGTGACCGGCTTGACCAGTTCGGGCGTCGCCAGGGTCCAACCGTCCGGCGGCGCGTCGAAGGAGAAGCCCAAGCGGCGGTCGCCGGCGGTCGTTACGGCCGCGCGCGTCTCCAGCAGATCGGCGCAGCGCCGGGCCAGATCGTTCGCGCCGTGATGACCGCCAAGGATCGGAACCACCGCCGCGCCATCCTCGGATATCGCGAGGACCGGCGGCTCAGCGCGCTTGTCTCCCAGGACCGGCGCCAGAAGCCGCACCAGCACCCCGGCCGCGCAAAGACCGACAATCGGCGTTCCCTCGACGAACAGCCGCCGGACCAACAAGCCCGCATCATCGAAATGCTCATCGGGGTCCGCGATCCGTCCGCATTTGCCATAGATACGGCCCGCCGCGCCGGCGCGGACCAGACGGCGCGCGGTCGCAGCGCCGGCCTCCATGAAACAGAGATAGGCGACGGGGCCGCCGCTCATTCCGCCGCCTCCGCCTCGGTCCAGGCTTGGCCGCGCCGATGCGCCAAAACCATCGAAAAGTAGGGCGCGTCGTAGTCTTCCGGCAGATCGCTTAGGGGCCGCGCCTGTTGCCGCTGCATGGTCGCGTGTTGGATATAAACGGCAGCCTCCGCCATGCCCGCCTGGGCTAGGACGCGGCGCAGTTTCGGCAGATGCCGCCCGACCTTGATGAAGGCGGCTGCATCTGTCCCGGCCAAGCGCGCCGCCAGCGCCGCTTCCGCCAACGGCGCCGGCAGCACGGTCAGCACGTCGTTGCGCGAGGAGAGGGGGGTGAGCGTCATCGCCGCCGAAGCGGTCAAGCTGCTGACGCCGGGCACCACCTCGACCGTTGCGCGCTCCGCCAGCCGGGCGAAGAGATACATGAAGCTGCCATAGAAGAACGGATCGCCCTCACAAAGCACGGCGACATCCCGGCCTGTCTCGATCCGCGCCAGTATGTCGGACGCTGCGCCGTCATAGACCTGCTCGGCCGGAAAGCGCGCTTCAACCATCGGCATGCGGATCGCGATCTCCTCTTGTCCGCCAGGCAGATGCGGCGCGGCGATGCGGCGCGCCAGACTGTCGCCCTCAAGCGGCGCCGGCCAGGCGATGACGGGAACCCGCGCTAGAATCCGAGCGGCTTTCAAGGTGATCAGTTCGGGATCGCCGGGGCCGACCCCAACGCCATAGACAGTCTCCGACATTATTGCTCACCCTGTGCAAAAGGTTTCACCGCGCGCAACTGCGTGACCGGCATGAAGGGCCGCCAGCCATGATGGGGTCCGACCTTGTCTAGCCGCGAGACCGCCAGACGCGCCATCTCGACCGTTTCCGCCGCGTCATGGATCGTTGCATGGAACACCGCTAACCGCGACTCGCTTTCCATCGTCACCGCATTGGCGACCAGCCTTCCGCCAGGCTTCAAAGCGCCCCAACAGGCTTCCAACACCCCGTCTGCGCCGACCCCGCCGCCGACAAAGACCGCGTCAGGACCCGGCGGCAGCGCGGCGAGCGCGTCCGGGGCCTTACCGTCAATCATCGTGAGTTCGGGGCTCCCGAGCGAAATCGCGTTCCGGGCGGCCCGCGACCGGCGCTCCGGGTCCGGCTCCAAACCGGCGGCTCGCCCGCCCAGACGCATCCATTCGATAGAAACCGACCCATTGCCGCAGCCGATATCCCAGAGTAGGGCGCCCGGCGTCGGGGCCAAACCCGCCAGCGTCGCCGCGCGGGTTTCGCGCTTGGTCAGCTGACCATCATGCTCGAACGCGTCGTCCGGCAGGCCGGCGGCGAGGCTGAAAATCCGGGCCTCAGGACCGGGCACGCAGGAGACCGCCAAAGTGTTTAAATCCTCAAATCCTGTGTCACAAAGTTCCTGGGCGGTCATTGTCGTGATCGCCTCACGCGCGCCGCCCAGACGCTCGAGAACCGTAATGTCGCTGGCGCCCCAGCCAAGTTCGGTCAACAGGCGCGCGACTAGGGCGGGCGTCTCGCCGTCAGCGCTGAGCGCCAAAAGCCGCGCGCCAGGGGCCAAATACAGCCGTAGCCGGTCGAGCGACCTGCCATGGAGAGTTAGACGCGTCACTTCCTCCAGCGGCCAGCCGAGACGGGCGGCGGCGAGGCTGAAGGCGCCCGGCGCCGGAACCACGCTCAGCGCCTCGGGTCCGAACTCTCGCGCCAGGGTGGCGCCGATCCCGAAACTGATCGGATCGCCCGTCGCCAAGACACAGACGCGGCGCCCGGTCAATGCGCGCAATTCGGTCAGCGTTTCCGACAACGGGGATGTCCAGACCCAGCGCTCGGCCGGATGATCGACGTCGATCATCGCCAAGTGCCGGTCGCCGCCGACCAGGATTTCGGCGCTGTTGATCAGGGCGCGCCCGGCCGGCGCCACGCCCTCAAGCCCGTCCTCACCGATCCCGACCACGGTCAACCAGGGATTTTCCGATCTAGCGGTCATGGAGTCGACTCGTCCGGCGCGAGGCAGGCGTTCAAGGCGGCGGCGGCGATGGCGCTGCCGCCTTCCCTCCCGTGCAGAGTGATAAAGGGAATGGAGACACCGCTTGCTTCCGCGAAATCCGCCAAGGCTTGTTTCGATTCGGCCGCGCCGACGAACCCGACCGGCATGCCGATGATCGCGGCGGGGCGCGGCCAGTCTTCCGACAAGCGTTCAAGTAGATGGAACAAGGCCGTCGGCGCGTTGCCGACCACGACAACCGCGCCATCAATATGCTCGCGCCACAGCTCGACCGCCGCGGCGCTGCGCGTGGTTTCAAGCCGCGCAGCGATCCCCGGGGTGGCAGGATCGTTTAAGGTGCAGATCACATCGACGCCTTTCGGCAACCAGCGCTTGATGACGCCATGCGCGACCATCGCGACATCGACCAGCACCGGGCGGACGCTTTCCAACGCGTGGGAAATCGCCGCGGCCGGTTCGCCGGACCAAGCGAGGGAGTCCGTCGCCTCGACGCGACCGCAGGCATGGATGATCCTTCGCGCGATCGGCTGCAGCGACGGCGGAAAACGGCTGAGATCAGCGGCGGCGTCGATCTGAGCGAAGGATTGCGCATAAATGGCGTTCGGATTCTTTTCGTAGTCATAACGGACCGGCGTGGGCGTTGGCGTCTGCGCCGGTGTCTGCGGCAGAGGCTTCGGAGAAACCGACTGCGCCTTGGTCTCAGGAGCCATCAGCCCCAGAATCCAGGCCTCTTCCTCTTCGATGGCGCGGCGATCTGCGTCGCTGAGATTGGGCGGCCCTTGCAATAGCGCTGCAAGCTCCCCCTCTTGATCGGTCATGGCCAGGTGTTCGGCCACGGCGCGGACCTGTGTCGCGTCTTTGGGCATATCCGGCTCGGTTCCGAAATTCAGCAGCGAGGGCCAGATCTCGGCGACGACGACATCAGCTCGCGGATCATTGGCTAGGCCGGTCTCGAAAGGCCAGATCGCCGTCTTGGCGGCGAGACGCGGATCGGTGCGCAGCGCCCACAGAACCGGCAGGCCGAGCAGGACCTGACTGCCGACAACGCCGGCGCCGCCGGCTAGATGCCAGACCGTCTCCGCCCCCTTGGCCCAACGCTCCGCCAGCCGCCGTTCCGCAGGAAGCGTATCGCCATAGCCGGTCGGCTTCTTGACCGGCAGGCCTGGATTGTCGGTCTTTGCGTTATGCGGATAGCCCCAATACGGGCCCGCCTCGCTTCCGAACGCATCGCGATTGAGCTTCGCCGCAGCCTCGAGCCGGTTATTTGAATTGTCCGACGCATCGTCGATTTCAGCGATGATCCGGGCCCAAAGCTTGCGCCATTTCAATCCCTCGTAACCGAGATGTTTGGCGGTCCCGGCCGGGTAGCCGAACGGGAAATCGAAGCCGATCAGCACCCGGCCCTTTTGCGCCAGATCAGCGAGAAGGTCGCCAAGCACGGTTTGGGCTTCGGCGCGGGTACGGCAATGGCGGCGTTGGGTCAGGCGCGGCTGACCATCCGCACCGCGCTCGACCAGCGCGAACCAGATCGCGTCTTTCGCCGACTTCGGACTCGCCGGCGACCGTTCGTTGCGGGCGGACCAATCGACCATAACATAGGACCGGAAAAGCGGCGTCTGGTTTTGTATCACGTCTGACCGTCCCCCCAGCGAGGCCGCCGATCAGGCGCCGCCCTCTTTCATCGAGGCCGGCCCCAGCGGATGATCGGCATGGGGATAGGGATGGTGATGGTGGTCATGATCGTGACGATGATCATGCGCATCATCATGATGATGATCATGAGCGTGGCTGTGGGCGTGACCCGTCGCGGCGCCGGTTCCGATCCCCTCGACATGATGGTGATGGCTTTCCTGAGGCAGCCCGACCTCATCCTCGAAACCCAGAACCTGCGCCCGGTATTTGCACAATTGGCAGTTCATGTTGTTAGCGCCTTCGACGATCTCCCAGAGCCGCTCGGCGAACGTATCGAGCACCATCGGATGATCGTTGAGATAGGGCGCCTTGATGAACTCGATCTCCGGATGCGCGGCGGCGACCTTGTCGGTGTAATCGTAGATCCGCTTGATCAAAATCCCGGTGAACAGGAAATAGGGAAAAACGACAATCCGCTTATAGCCCAGTCGGGCGCAGTGGGTCAGCGCCGGCTCGACCAGTGGGAAGGTCACGCCGGAATAGGCGGTCTCGGCCCAACCGAACCCCATGCCTTCCCAGAGCATGCGGGTGATCTTGGCGACATTTGAGTTGGCGTCCGGGTCCGAGGCGCCGCGCCCCACCACGACCAGCAGCGTTTCATGCATCGGGATGTCGTCGCCAGCCGACTTAAGCGCCTCCTGAACCCGGTCGCCCGCCGCCCGCAGCATTTTCAGATCGACCGCCAGTTCGCGCCCGTAAGAAATCGCCATGCCCGGATTCTGCGCCTGATAGGCGTTGAGCACGGAGGGGATGTCGTTCTTTGCGTGGCCGGCGGCGAACAGCATGCCGGGAACCGCCAGCGCCCGTGTCACCCCTTGCTCGCGCAGCCGGTCCAGACCGTCTCGGATGATTGGCGTCGCGAATTCCAGGAAGCCGTACTCGACCGGATGATTGGGAAAGCGCTGGCGCATCCCCTCGGCGATGGATTGGAATTCCGCCACGGCCCCGACATCGCGACTGCCATGGCCGCAGATCATCACACCGATCTTCTCGCCCGACGCTTCGGGGAAACGGGAACGATTAAGCGACGACGCGATAACGCCGTCAGCTTCTTGCAAAGCGGACATATTGGCCCCTGTCCCCGCTGCCGGGTTCTCATCTGGTTGCGCAGTCCGGGTGAATTGGCCCCGCCCGGCGGGTGCTCATGCAACCAGACTAGGCGCGACCGTCGGCGCGGTCAGCCAAAATATGCGACAGGTTGTGTTCCGCCAAGGCAGGGCGGCGCGCCCGGACGCCGAGGCGCAGAGGCTAGGGACGCGGCGCGTGCTTGTTCAAGATGCGCTGCAGGGTGCGGCGGTGCATCTTCAAGCGCCGCGCCGTCTCCGACACGTTGCGGCCGCATTGCTCATAGACCCGCTGGATATGCTCCCAGCGCACCCGATCGGCCGACATCGGGTCTTCCGGCGGCGGCGGCAACGCCCCGTCATCGCCGCTGCGCAGCGCCGCGACAATTTGCTCGGCGCTGGCCGGTTTCGAGAGATAATCCACCGCGCCCGCTTTGATCGCGGTCACCGCGTTGGCGATATTGCCATAGCCGGTGAGCATCACGATCCGCACGTCGTCGCGCGCTTCGGTCAGCGCCTCGACCACTTTCAGCCCGTAGCCGTCCTCCAACCGCAAATCCACCAGAGCATAGGCCGGCGCGAAATCGGCGATCGCCGCCGTCGCGTCGGAAACGCCCTCGGCCTCGCGCACCGTAAAGCCAGCCTGCTCCATCGAGCGCACCAAGCGAGACCGCAGCGCCCGATCGTCATCGACGATCAGCAGGCTCTGATCGCCGGCCTGATGCGGCGCGTCGCTTCGCTCTTCAACCATCGCTTCAACAAGAGTCATCGGTCATCCTTACTAGCGTCTTTCGCAGGGTCTGAAAACGCGCGCCTAAATCGGAGGCGCGTCCAATTGATCGCGCGCCCAGACGATATCGACGGCGGCCCCGCCTTGTTTCTTGTTCCTATACGCGACCCGGGCCTTGGTCCGATCAAGCAGGGTCTGAGCGATGAAGACGCCAAGCCCCATATGACCGTCGCGTCCGGCACGGGTCGACAAATACGGCTCGCCTAGCGAATCCAAGAGCCAGCTTGGGAATCCGGGACCATCATCCGCCACGGTCAGACGCACCATCGCCTCATCCCAGAACAGCGACAGCGACACGGTGTCGCGGGCGAATTGACCCGCATTTGAGACGAGATTGCCAACCCCATGCAGCAATTCCGGGCTACGCGCGACCGTTGGTTCGGCGGCGACGGAGTCGGGATCGACCTCGATCCGCAAGGCGACACCGTCCGGAATGTGGCCCTGGGCCGCTTCCTCAGCGACGGCGGTCAGCGGCGCCGAGCCGAACGGCGTCGTATTGCCCGGATCGGGTCTTTCCGAAAGCGAGGCAAGGATGTCGCGGCAACGCTCGGCCTGCTCGATCAGCATCGACACATCGTCACGGAGAATGCGGTCCAGCGTGCTGTTCTTGTCGAGCGCCGACCCCAGATCTTGCGCCACCAGGCCGATGGTATTCAGCGGCGAGCCCAGTTCGTGCGCCGCCGCCGCCGCCAGCCCGCCCAACGCCGACATGCGTTGTTCGCGCGCGAGGGCCGCCTCGGTCTCCGCCAAGGCCTGCTCGCGGCGGCGGGATTGTTCGGCGACCGACCAGACATAGGCGGCCATGAAGACGATGGCCACGGCCAGCGCCGTCCAATGGCCGGCGATATAGATCGCGGGCAGCGACGGCGCCTCGCCGACCCATGGCAGCGGCAAATGGAAGAAAGCCAGGAAGGTGACGCAAAACAGCGCAATCGCGCTGACCATCACCGCCGCCCCGCGCGACAGCGCGGCGGCCGTGACTGTGACCGGCACCAGGATCATCAAGGCGAACGGATTGGCCAACCCGCCGGTGAGATAGGCCAGGGCCGAGACCTGCACCAAATCGAAGCCCAGCACCCGCGCGGCGTGATAGTCGCTGAGCCGCGCCCGCCAGGCGCGCACCGTCGTCAGCCAAAGATTGGTCCCGGCCAGCGCGGCGATCACCACCAGACAGGCCAGAAGCGGGGCCGGGAAACCCAGCAGGACCGTCACCACAAGAACGGCCGATAACTGTCCGACCACCGCCACCCAGCGCACCAGGGCCAAGGTCCGCACATTGACGCCCCCGCCCCGGCGCGTCTTGGCCGGCGGTCTGATATCGTCGGTCGGCGCCGCCGATGGGGCTGAAGACAGGATGCTCATGGCGCAGCGGAGACTTTCCAAGCGCCGAGACGGCCGTCCGCCGGGCGACGCAACACTGTTATGACGCGACCTGCGTCGGTTTCGACGCTGTTTTTCGCGCCCCGGTCCTATATACGCAACCTAGCCGCGGTTGGCCTCTCCCGCCGGCCGCAAAGAGAAAGGTTCGAGTCGATGACCGCCGCGCCCGTGATCGAGGTCGCCGGACTGCGCAAGGAATTCGGCGCGGTGACAGCGGTCGACAGCGTATCGTTCGAGGTCGGCGCCGGTCAGACCGTGGCGCTGCTGGGCGGCAACGGCGCCGGAAAAACAACCACGCTGTCGATGCTATTGGGATTGTTGTCGCCGACGGAAGGATCGGTGACGGTCTTCGGCGTGGATATGATCACCGACCGGTATCGGGCGCTGCACCGGCTCAACTTCACCTCGCCCTATGTCGACTTGCCGCAGCGTCTGACCGTCGCCGAAAACCTGACCGTCTACGCCCGGCTCTATGGCCTGCCGAACGCCAAGGATCGGGTGCGGGAGCTGGCGGCGGATCTGGACCTGACGGCGTTTCTGAAACGGCCGGTGCGGAACTTGAGCGCCGGTCAGAAGACCCGGGTCGGGCTCGCCAAAGCGCTCTTAAACCGGCCCGCCGCCTTGCTGCTGGATGAGCCCACCGCCAGCCTGGACCCGGATACGGGCGACTGGGTGCGGAGCTATCTCGAGCGCTACCAGGAAGAGACGGGCGCCGCGATCCTGCTGGCCAGCCATAATATGGGCGAGGTTGAGCGCTTAGCGGATCATGTGCTGATGATGAAGCAAGGCAAGATCGTCGATCGCGATCACCCGAAGGCCCTGGTCGCCCGTCATGGCCGCGCCAATCTGGAAGAAGTCTTTTTGGCCATCGCCCGGCGCGCTGAACCAGGGTCCGAACAAGAGGCCGATCATGCCGCCTGACATAAACGCACCAACGATGACGGCGGGGCCGACCGCTCAGGTCGCGCAAGCGCCGCCCGCCTTCGACATCCGTCGGGTCGGCGCCATGGCGCTGCGGCATCTCTATATCCTGCGCGGCTCCTGGCCTCGGGTCCTGGAATTGATCTATTGGCCGACGATCCAGCTGGTGATCTGGGGATTCGTCTCGGTCTTCTTTCGCGAGCATTCCACCTGGGTGGCGCAGGCCGCAGGAGTCCTCATCGCCGCGGTCCTGCTGTGGGATACGTTCTTTCGCGGCCAGATCGGCTTTTCCATGGGCTTTATGGAGGAAATGTGGTCGCGCAATCTAGCCAGCCTTTTCGTGACCCCATTGCGGCCCGCCGAGTTCATCGCCGCCATGGTGACGATCAGCCTGTGCCGCACGCTGCTCGGCGCGATCCCGGCGGCAATCCTGGCGATCCCGATGTTCGATGTCTCGATCTTTGCGATGGGATTCCCGCTGTTCCTGTTTTTCATGAACCTGATGTTCATGTCCTGGGCGATCGGGTTGTTGGTGATCTCGCTCTTGCTAAGGGCCGGGTTGGGTGCGGAAAATTTCGCCTGGTTCGTGATCTTCCTGTTGGCGCCGGTCGCCTGCATCTACTACCCGGTCGAGACCCTGCCCGAATTCCTGCAATGGGTCGCCTGGTCGATGCCGATGGCCTATGTCTTCGAAGGCATGCGCGGCGTGTTGTTCGACGGGGTGTTCCGGACCGACCTGTTTCTCGCCGCCTGCGGCCTGAATGTCGTGTATTTCGCCATTGGCGCGACCGTGTTCGGCTTCGCCTTCAAGACGGCGCGGCGCGAGGGGCAGCTATTGCAGGTCGGCGAGTAGCGCTTTCGCCGGCGCTTCCGGCGATAGAGCATCGTCCATCGTAACGCGTCGCCAGGCGATGGCGCCCCAATCCTGCTCAAGCTGTCGCGCGACAACCGCCGCCGTAGCGTCCGACGCATCCTTGCTCCGGTCGGTCACGCGACGCATCAGCACATCGCGCGGGGCCTCTAACCAATAGCCGGTGAACGGCGCGCCGGCCTGCGTCGCCGCTTGTTCGATGGCGGCGCGCGAATCCGGATGGGTAAAGGTCGCGTCGGCGATGGCGCTGACGCCGGCGCCGATCAGCGACGCGCAACGGTCGATCATGGTTTGGTAGACCCGCGCACTAACATCGGGCGCATAGGCCTCTTGCGGCAGAGGGCTGTGTTCGTCCCATTCGTACAGCTCTTTGCGGATCGCGTCCGAGCGCAGGATCATCGCATCCAAGTCGGGAGCCAAGGCGCGGGCCAGGGTCGACTTCCCAGAGCCGGAGGCGCCGCCGACAGCGATCAGGCGCGCCGGTTTGGGCTTCAGATAACCCATCGCCAAGTCGAAATAGTCGCGCGCCTCTTGCCGTTTCGCTTCCGCCACTGCCGAGTCGACCAGCAGGGCGGCGGTCGCCACCGCGATCTTGCAACGGATCTGAGCGCGCTTGGCGCAATAGAGCGGCAGGAGCGCAACGCCGTCATAGTCCCGGGTCGCCTCCAGATAGCGGTTCATCATCGCCGTCGCGTCCGCATGCATGGCGCGCCGGTCCAGATCCATGATCAGATAGGCGAAATCGTAGAGCACATCGATTTCGGAGAAATCGTCGCTGAACTCGATACAGTCGAACAACACCGGCTCGCCGTCGATCAGGCAGATATTGTGCAAATGCAGATCGCCATGACAGCGACGGACCTTGCCCGCGGCGACTCGGTCCCGCAGCAAGCCGTCGCACCGCGCCAGTTGAGCGTCGCACAAGGCGTGCATCTCGGCGACCGCATCCGCGTCCAGACAATCGGCCGCGTCCAGCTCTTCGAGGTTTTCCCGAACCACTTCATTCGTCACCGCCCGCCAGTCCTTTTCAACCGGGGCGGCGGCCATGTGGAAATCCGCCGAGGCCAGGGCGAGTTGACGTAGGATGTCTGAGGACAAGGCGCGCCGCTCCGCCAAAGCGTCGAGCAGCGTGTCCTCGTCAAACGCATGCATCACGACGACCCATTCCACGGTCTCGGGATTATCCTGGGCGCCAGCGGCTCCCTGCAGCGCCGCAGTATCGATGACCGGCCCCACCGCGCAGCCGCCGTCGCGCTTGAGGATCGGCGCGGCGCCGATATAGACCATCGGCGCGGTTCGCGCGTTCAGAGCGGCCTCGGCGATGCAATACTGTTTGCGCAGGGGCAGAGTCGAATAGTCGAGGAATGGGTATTTGATTGCACGCTTGACCTTGTAGGCGTGGCGCGGCCCGACGATCACGAAATTTGCATGGGTCTCGATCAGATGCGGCGTCGCGCCCTCATGCAGCGCGGGGTCCATCAGACATTTCAAGACAGGCGTTTGATCGGCGGCGCTTGTCATCGCTTTCGCTTCGGTTTGGGAACAGCGGGCGTCGCGCGCTAAACCGCGCCGCTGACGCCGGCGTCGCCGAAGCTCGCCATACCGTTATGACAAGCGACGGCGGAGCGGATCAGGGGCAACGCTGTGACGGCGCCCGACCCCTCGCCCAGCCGCATACCAAGATCGAGCAGCGGCTCTTTCCCCAATTCTTGGATCAAGGCTGCATGCGCCGGCTCCGCCGAGCGATGGGCGATCAGGCAATGGTCCAACGCGTCGGGCCGGACCTGTTGTAGCACTGCCGCAGCCGCCGTCGAGACATAGCCGTCCAACAGCACCGGCACGCGCCCCATGCGCGCCGCAATCACAGCGCCGCAGATCGCCGCCAGTTCGAAGCCTCCGACACAGCGCAGGATCTCGAACCCGTCTGTCATTTCCGCCTTGTTCACCGCCACCGCCTTGGCGACGACATCGGCCTTGGCTTTCAAGGCGTCGCCTTCAACGCCCGTGCCCGGCCCGGTCCAACCCGCCGCGGTCTCGCCATAGAGCGCGTGACAAACAGCCGCCGCGCTGGTCGTGTTGCCGATCCCCATCTCGCCTAGGCAGATCAGGTCGACCCCTTCCTCGACCGCCATCATCCCATAGGCCAGCGCCGTCGCGCACGCAGGGTCGTCCATCGCCGATTCAACCGTGAAATCAGCGGTCGGCGAGTCGAGCGCCATTTCATAGATCCGCAACTCGGCGTCATGGGCGGCGCAAAGCTGATTCACCGCCGCCCCGCCCTGCCGGAAATTCTCGACCATCTGGGCGGTGACGGTGGTCGGGAAGGCGGAAACCGGATGCGCGGCGGCGACGCCGTGATTGGCGGCGAAGACGGCGACGCGCGGCCGGTCGAGCCGAGGCTTGGCGCGGCCCTGCCAAGCAGCCATCCAGGCGGCGATCTCCTCCAATCGTCCCAGGGCGCCGGGCGGCTTTGTCAGGGTCGCGTCGCGGGCGCGCACAGCCGCTTCAGCCTCTTGGTCGGGGCCGGGCAGCGCCTGCATCAGATCCTTGATTTCCTGAATCGTGGCGCTCTGCGCAGCATCGGTCATGCCTGGCGTCCTTTGGCGATCGGCGGCGATTCGCGGTTGGCTTCCGCGTGCATTGCGCTTAGACGCTGGAAGGGTGATGGACAACCGTGAATCGCCCAGCGCGACAGAAACCGGCGGCCTCGCGCCCGTCAGCGACATCCGCTCCGCGCTGACCTTCCTGACGCGTCTGCCGGTCGGCGGGCCGCATCGCGCGCTCGATCGCTGCGCCTGGGCCTTCCCCCTGGCCGGTCTGGCGGTCGGCGGGCTTGGCGCCACGGGGTTTTGGGTCTGCCTCTGGCTGGGGCTGGGTCCTTGGTTGGGCGGCGCCCTTTGCCTCGCCGTCACCGCCTTCCTCACCGGCGCGTTGCACGAGGACGGGCTGGCCGACAGCGCCGACGGGTTGGGCGGCGGCGCGACGAAAGACCGCAAGCTGGAGATCATGCGCGACAGCCGGATGGGGGCCTATGGCGCACTCGCGCTGATCTTGACCACGGCGGGCAAACTCGCGGCGTTGGAACGGCTCTATGCGGTCGGCGGCGCTCAGGCGGCGTTTTTCGGGATCGTGGCGGCGCATGTCCTGGCGCGCGGAATGCTGCCCGCCGTCATGGCCGCCCTGCCGCTGGCCAGCGCCTCAGGCGTCGCCGCCTCAGCGGGTCGGCCGGGCGCCGGGATCGCCGGCCTCGCCATCCTTCTCGCCACAGCGCTGGTCGCGGCCCTGGTCGGCCCCATCGCGGCGCTGATCCTCTGCGGCGCGGCAGGCTTGAAATCCGCCGCAATCGGAACGCTGGTCCGGCGTCTCATCGGCGGCTATAACGGCGACGCGCTGGGCCTGATCGAACAGGCCGGCGAGATCGTCACCCTGGCCGTTCTGATCATCCTCCTGGTTCATCTCCCCGGCCTGTTCTAGTTGATCCCCATGCCCACGGACGCCCCGCCCGAGCCCCATGTCACCCGCTGGTGGTGGATTCGCCACGCACCGGTGCGCGTCAATAACGGCCGGATCTACGGCCAGATGGACCTGCCTTGCGAAACGGATGACGCCGACGCCTATCGCCTGTTGGCGGAAATGTTGCCGGCCGACTCGGTGCTGCTGACCTCGACATTGCAACGCACGACCCAGACCGCAGACGCGATCCGGGCGGCCGGGCTGGCCCTGCCCGACGCGATCCGCGAACCCGCCTTTGTGGAGCAGAGTTTCGGCGACTGGCAGGGGCTGGCGCGCGGCGACTTCACGACGGAGATGCGGACGCGCGAAGCGAGCTATTGGCTGGCCCCCGCCTATGAACGGGCGCCGAACGGGGAGAGTTTCACCGACCTGATGGCCCGCGCCGTGCCCGCTATCAATCGCTACTGCGGCGCTCATGCGGGGCGCGACATTGTCGCCGTGACCCATGGCGGCACGATCCGGGCGGCGCTGTGTTATGCGCTGTCACTGGATCCGGAATCGGCGCTGCAATTCTCGATCGCCAATCTCAGCGTGACCCGGCTGGACTGCATCCAGAGCGGCGACAGCCGACAATGGCGGGTCGGGTTCGTTAATCTCGACCCGACGCGGCTCTAGTTGGGGCTTCGGGCGATGGGGGTGTTCAATACGACGCTGGTGCTGGGCGGGGCGCGATCAGGCAAGACCGCGCATGCGCTCGGCCTGTGTGAGACGGCGTCGAGCGATTACGGCCTGACGCCGGTCTATGTCGCCACCGCGCAGGCGTTCGATACCGAAATGGAAGACCGGATCGCGCGCCATCAGGCGGAACGGGGCCCTGAGTGGCTCACAGTTGAGGCGCCGCGTGATTTGGCCGGCGCGATCGCGCGCGAGAGCGCGGCGGACCGGATCCTTCTGGTCGACTGCCTGACCCTCTGGCTGACCAACGTGATGCTGGCGCATCCGGACGCCGACCCGCCGCAGGAAGCGCTCGACGCAGCCGGAACAGAGTTGGTCGCCTGTCTGACCGCGGCGCCGGGCCCGGTCGTGCTGGTCTCGAACGAGGTCGGTCTCGGCATTGTGCCGGAGAATAAGCTGGCGCGCCGCTTTCGCGACGAAGCGGGTCGGCTCAATCAGCGCATCGCCGCGATGGCGGGGCGCGTGGTATTCATTGCGGCGGGTCTTCCGCTGGTTCTGAAAGGGTCTTGAGGCATGGCGGAAAAAGTGCCGGCGACGGTGATTTCGGGCTTTCTGGGCGCGGGCAAGACGACCCTGATCCGCAACCTGATCGAAGGGGCCGAGGGAAAACGCTTCGCCTTTCTGATCAACGAGTTCGGCGATCTGGGCATGGATCGCGAGACCCTGCTGGGCTGCGGCGTCGAAGGCTGTGAGGAGGAGGATGTCATCGAGCTGGCCAATGGCTGCATCTGCTGCACCGTGGCCGACGATTTCCTGCCCGCCATGCAGACGATCCTGGACCGCGACGCCAAGCCCGATCACATCATCATAGAGACTTCCGGCCTGGCGCTGCCGAAACCCCTGGTTAAGGCCTTCAATTGGCCGGAGATTAAGGCACAGGTCACGGTGGACGGCGTGATCACCGTGGTTGACGGCAAGGCGGTGTCGGAAGGCCGCTTCGCCGATGACGAAGACGCGGTCGAGGCGCAGCGCCAGGCAGATGATGCGCTGGACCATGACAACCCCTTGGAGGAAGTCTTTACAGACCAGTTGCATTGCGCGGACCTGATCGTCTTGAACAAGACTGATCTGTTGGACGTCGAGCAAAAGACGGCGCTGTCGGACAGCTTGTCAGCGCGCGTGCGGGACGGGGTTAGCGTGGTGCCGGCGCTGCACGCCCAGGTCGATCGGCGCATCCTGCTGGGCCTGGACGCCGCCGCCGAAGACGATCTGCAGGCGCGGCCCTCCCATCACGACGGCCATGACGATCACGATCACGATGATTTCGACACGGTCGCGATATCGCTGGGCCCGATCGCGGATATCGACGCGTTCGAAGCGGCCTTGGCGCAGGTGATCGCCGATCAGGACCTGTTGCGGGTCAAAGGGTTCCTGGACCGCCCGGATCTGCCGCGCCGCGAAGTGGTGCAAGCGGTCGGCCCACGCATCCAGCGCTATTTCGACCGTGATTGGCGCGGCGACGAGGCCCGCCGCAGCGATCTGGTCTTCATCGGCCTGCACGGATTCGATATCGCCGCGGTGAAGTCGGCTCTGACGCCCTGGCTCGCCAATTAGAGCCTACGCTTTCGATTTGACCAATCCGTCGCCCCGGACTTGATCCGGGGCCCATGGCGCCGTCGGATCGACTCCAACTCGAGGGCCAGCATGTCGGGCGGGACCATGGGCCCCGGCTCGGGGGCCGGGGCGACGGATTAGCCGGTCGCGATCTGCGGTCTCCCAAGAAGCGGTCACCCGGCGATCCAGCACGGCCTGTCGGCGCGAATAAGCCAAGTGATGTTGATTTTCCTTGCGCCGGATCGGCGAAGCGCGAGAAGCTAATCCTATGGCGTTGCTGATGTCCGAAAGAGGCGCCGTTCGCGCGGTGTTGGGACCGACCAACACCGGCAAAACGCACCTCGCGATTGAGCGGCTGCTGAGTCATTCGACCGGCATGATCGGCTTCCCCCTTCGCCTGCTGGCCCGCGAAAACTACGACAAGATCGTCCGGGAAAAGGGGCCAACCACAGTCGCGCTGATCACCGGCGAAGAAAAAATCATACCGCCGAACCCGCAATGGTGGGTCTGCACCGTCGAATCCATGCCGCTGGACAAAGTGGTCGCGTTCCTGGCCGTCGATGAGATCCAGCTCTGCGCCGATCCGGATCGCGGCCATGTCTTCACCGACCGGCTGCTGCACGCGCGCGGCGCGGCCGAAACCATGTTCCTGGGCGCCGAGACCATCGCCGGCCTGATCCGCACACTGGTTCCGGAGGCGGTGATCGAGAATCGCCCGCGTTTCTCGACGCTCAGCCATGCCGGGGCCGCCAAGCTGACGCGCCTGCCCCGCCGCGCCGCTGTCGTCGCCTTCTCGGTCGCCGAGGTCTATGAGATGGCCGAGCAGATACGGCGGCATCGCGGCGGCGCCGCTGTTGTGCTGGGGGCGCTGTCGCCGCGCACCCGCAACGCCCAGGTCCAGATGTATCAGGCGGGCGAGGTCGACTATCTGGTCGCAACCGACGCGATCGGCATGGGGCTGAACATGGATATCGACCATGTCGCCTTCGCCGGCACGCGCAAATTCGACGGTCGACGGCTGCGCCTGTTGGAGCCGCATGAGTTGGGGCAGATCGCCGGGCGCGCCGGGCGGCACGCGAATGACGGCGCGTTTGGGGTGACCAACAACATCCCCCAGATCGACGAAGAAACCGTGGCGGCGATCGAAAGCCACCGCTACAAGCCGCTCTCGAAACTGCTTTGGCGCAACCGGCGGCTGGATTTCCGATCGCCGAAAGCGCTGCTGGCCTCGCTGCGCTGGGAGCCGCCAAACGAGCATTTGATCCGGATGCGCGACGGCGAAGATCACGCCGTCCTGGCGATGCTGGCGCGGGATGAGGCGGTGAGCGACCGCGCCGGGTCGCCGGACCGGGTGCAGTTGCTGTGGGATGTCTGCCAGGTCCCCGACTTCCGGCAGATGACACCGGATCATCACGCCGAATTGCTCGGGCAGCTTTTCGTCAGACTGATCGATGGCGACGGCCGGCTGCCGGTCGACTGGATCGCCGGGCAGTTCGAGCGGCTGGATCGGCTCGATGGGGATATCGACACGATCACCACCCGGATCGCCCATATCCGAACCCTCGCCTATATCGCCCATCGCGGCGACTGGCTGGGCGATTCCGCCGCCTGGCAAGAACGCGCGCGGGTGATCGAGGACCGGTTGAGCGACGCTTTGCACGATCGGCTGATCCAGCGCTTCGTCGATCGCCGCGCCTCTGTCTTGAACCGAAAGCCCGATCTCGCCGGCGACGCGCTGGGCGGGCTTCGGCCGAACGGCGAGGTGGTGTTGGAAGGGCATGTGATCGGCCATGTTGAAGGGTTCCAATTCCGCGCGCACGAGGCCGCGGACGCCCGCGAGTCCAGGGCCCTGAGCGCTACCGCCGAGCGGCTGGTGGCGCCTGCGCTGCCCGATCTCGTCCGCCGGCTGGAGACGGCGGAGGACGCCGCACTCTCCCTCACCGCCGAAGGCAAGATCCTATGGGACAGGGCCGAACTGGCGCAGCTGTCGAAAGGCGCGGCGATCTGGAACCCGGGCCTTCGGATTGCGCGCGGCCTGCTCACGGACGCCGCCTGTTTCGCGCGGGTCGAAGCGCGGCTGCGCGTCTGGCTCGACCAATATCTGGCTAAGCGCTTCCGGCCGCTCTTCGCCTTGCGCGATCGAGCTTTTGAGAGCGGCGCGGCGAAAGGCTTGGCTTACCGACTGCTGGAAGGCCTCGGATCCTGCTCCGCCCGCGATCTCGCCGAACAGATCGCCTTGATCGCGCCGGAAGATCGAAAAGCAATGGCAGAGGGCGCCGTGCGGTTCGGGCGCGACGCCATCTATATCGACCATCTGCTGAAACCCGGACCTTTGCGCGCCCGCGCCGCTCTGACCGCCGCCTGGACCGGCCGGTTGCAGGCCCGTCCCCCGCGGCGCGGCTCAGGCGTGCTGCGGGATGTGTCTGAGAAAGACGACGCGCGGCTTTTGGGGTTCCAGCCCTGCGGTCCGATCGCCGTGCGTCTCGACCGGTTCGAAAGCGTGATGGCCAGAATCCGCAAAGGCTCGAAAGCCGGCGGCGTGACGCCGGATCAGGCGCTGGCCGACCAGATCGACTGCCGGTTGGACGAACTGCCGGACGTGCTGCGCGCCATGGGCTGCGTTCGCGTCAAACAAACCGACGCCGAGGCTGAGGTCTATCGGTTGAAACCACGCCGCACGCGTGGTTCCGAAGCGGCGAAACATCGGCCGAAACGCGCCAAGGCGGACCGTCCGGACGCACGGCCGGGCCCCGCCAAGAAGAAACCGAAGACACGGCATGGCGCGACGGGACGCAAGGCGGCGAATCCGGACTCGCCCTTTGCCGTGTTGAAGGATTTGCTCGGCAAGACGGCCTGACGGACGGGCCGGTCCAGAACGAAGGAAAGCGATATCGGATGAAGGCGACGGTGTTGGCGAATAGGGGACAGGCGGCATGACAGCGACGGCGACAACGACGGCGAAGCAGCGGCTCGATCAATGGCTCTGGCAGGCGCGCTTTTTCAAGAGCCGGACGCTCGCCAAACAGACCGTCGAAAGCGGCCGATGCCGCGTGAATCGGGAAAGGGTGTCAAAGCCCGGCCACTGCATCCGCCCCGGCGACATCCTGACTTTCCCGCAAGGAGCGCATGTCCGTGTGATCGAAATAGGCGCGACCGCGACGCGGCGCGGCCCTGCCAACGAGGCGCGGACGCTCTATCGCGACCTGGCGCCGATCGAGGCCGCCGCGAAGCGCATGGGCGAGACGGCGACGCCGCCCGAACCCAGGCGAGAGCCCGGCGCCGGAAGGCCTACGAAACGCGAACGCCGCCAGATGGAGACCGTGCGCGGCCGGCATTTCGAGGGCGCCGAGTAAAGCGCTTTTCAGTAGGCGTTCGACTGCCTATCCGTCGCGCCGCACCGATCAGCCGCCGGCCTTAAGATCCATCCGTTCCAGATTGCGACGCGCGACGTCAGCCGCCGGACGACCTTCATGCAGCGTGATCAGGGTCAACCAATCCGCCCGCGCGCCGTCAATATCACCGGTCAAACGACGCAGGATGCCGCGTTCCAGCAAGCCTTCCGGATGGTCCGGCGCGAGCGACAAAGCGCGGTTCGCGTCCTCTAAGGCAAGATCCAAGGCGTCGACATGGCGATAGGCGCTGGCCCGGAATACTAGGATCTCAGGATCGTCCCGGTTGGCGGCGGAAGCGGCGTTTAGATCGTCGATCGCTTCCCAATAATTGTTTAGAGCGAAAAGGCTGGCGGCTCGGTCGACCAAGAGCGCCGGGTCGCCGGGCGCCAGGTCCAGGGCGGCGCTCTGCACCGTGAAGGCGCGTTGCGATTCGCCGGCCTGCTGCCAAGAGAGGCCGGCGTGACTCAGGATTTCGGCGACCACGTCGGGCGGCGTATCATCGGGCATTGATGCAGCCAACGCCTCGAGGCGTTGAGCCGCCTCCGTGAAATGACCCAGCGCGTTTAGAGCGACCCCCGCGCAGTGCCGCGCTGCATTGCCGCCGCCGGCGTCTTCCCAGGCCATGGCGCGTTCAAAGGCCTGATTGGCGTCGAAACCCACCATGCGCATACAGATGCCGTACTCTTCCTGATCGGCGAAGCGGGCCGACTGCGCCGTTGCGCCTGATGACGCCGCAATGACGGCAGCGGCCAGCGCAATCGCGAGAGCCGGCGCGAGAACCAGTCTTGCTTTGCAGGCCGCATCGGGTTTGGCTCGGATTCGGAAAGACGCACGCATGACGTCGATTTAGGGCGGTCGCTGACGATGGACAAAAGGTTTTTCTGTTTCGGCCTCGGCTATTCGGCGCAGGCGTTGGCGGACCGGCTGGCGGCGGAGGGGTGGGAGATCGCCGGAACCGTGCGTAGCGGCGAAAAACGCGACGCTCTGGCCAAGAAAGGTTGGGCGGTGACGGCTCTCGAAGAACCTGGGGCCGACAAAGCCGTCGCCCAGGCGTTGCAGGGCGCGACGCATGTTTTGTCCTCGGTTCCGCCATCGCCTCAGCACGAAAGCGGCGGCGATCCGGTGATCGAGCGGTTCGGAGCAGCGATACGTGCGGCCGGATCCGTCGCGTGGATCGGCTATTTGTCGACGACCGGCGTTTATGGCGATCGCGGCGGCGCCTGGGTCGATGAAGACTCGGCCCTTGAGCCCACCGGCGCGCGCGGCGCGGCCCGGGTCGCGGCGGAAAGCGCTTGGTCCGCGCTGGGTCAAGCCATCGGCGCGCCGGTTTTCCTATTCCGCTTGGCCGGTATTTACGGCCCGGGCCGGAACGCGCTGGAGACCGTCAAGCGCGGGCAGGCGCGGCGCATCGACAAGCCGGGCCAAGTGTTCAGCCGCATTCATCAGGATGACATTACCAATATAGTGTACCAGGCAATGCAGCGGCCGGACCGACCCGGCGCCTATAATTGCTGCGACGACAATCCGGCCCCGCCGGAAAAAGTCATCGCCTACGCCTGCACCCTGTTGGGCGTCGACCCGCCGCCCTTGATTCCTTTCGATCAGGCGGAGCTGTCGCCGATGGCGCGAAGTTTCTATCGCGACAACAAGCGCTGCGACAATCGGCGGATCAAAGAAGATCTGGGCGTGGTCCTGCGTTGGCCAGACTACAAGACAGCGCTCAAAGCAATGCTCTAAGCCGAACCGCCGGCCCTAATCCGCCAGCAAGTCATCGACCGTGCGCAGCATCAGCGCAATATCCTGGGGCGTCGACAGACGATGGTCCGCGCCTTTGACGATTTCCAGCGTTACATCCTGTGACGCGATGGCGGCCGGAACGCGCAGCGCGTGGCTCACAGGCACATCGTCATCCTCGGAGCCGTGAATGATCCGCACCGGCCCGGCGAAAGGGATCGGGTCGCGGTTGAGCACCGTGTGCGCACGGGACTCGTCAATCAGCCGGCTGGTGATCTCATAGCCCGCATCGTCATAGGCCGAGGGGCGGCGCCAGACGCCATCGCGCGCAAGCGCCTGACGCGCCGCGTCCGGCATCGATGGGAGCATCAGTTCGGTCGGAAAGTCGGGGGCCGGCGCCAACAGCAACAAGGCCTGCACCCGATCCGGCCGGGCGGCGGCCAGCAGCATCGCCATCCAAGCCCCCATCGACGAGCCGACGATCAGCTGCGGCCCCTCTGTCGCCTGATCGAGCACCGCCAAGGCGTCGTCGCGCCAAAGGCCGATTGTCCCGTCGATAAAGGCGCCGCTGGATCGGCCGTGCCCCTGATAGTCGAAACGGGTGTAGGCCACGCCCCGCTCGGCGAGATGCCTCGCGAGCGCGGTCGCCTTGGCCCCTGTCATGTCGGAGTGGAATCCCGGGCAGAACAAGACGCCCGCACCTTGTCCGGACAGGCGAGGCCGATCCCGGCGGATGGCGATCCGAGCGCCGTCCCTGGGCAAAAATTCAATGGGCGGCTCTGTCACGGCGGCCTTATCGGGCTGAATGGTCTGTCTCGGTCCGCTCCTTTCCTGGAAGGTCTTGCCGCGCCTGTCAATTTGCGGCCTATAGGCGCGGCTCGCCTGGGGAACTGTATTCCCTGACCAAGAGCCGAAATACGGAAGAGGGCCGTGGACGCCGCCGAAATACAAACCGCCAAGACCGAGACGCAAGAGCCGCCGCCGCGCGTTGCCGCTGACGCGCCCGGCGTGCTTCAGGTGCTCCCGGCCCTGGTCACCGGCGGGGTCGAACGCGGCGCGGTGGATGTGGCCCTTGCCGCAAAGGCGGCCGGCCTCCGCTCCTATGTCGTCTCCGCGGGCGGGCCGATGCAGCGCGAGCTGAACCGGGCGGGCGTCACGCATATCCAAGCGCCGACCGACAGCAAGAACCTGTTCACGCTGCGCGCCAATACGCGGCTGCTGGTCGACCTGATCCAGCGCCATAAGATCGATATCGTACATGCGCGCAGCCGGGCTCCAGCCTGGAGCGCAAAGGCGGCGGCGGCGCAGACTGGAACCGCATTCCTGACCACGTTTCACGCGACCTACAATTACGGCAACCTCATCAAGAAAGCCTACAATCGGGTTATGACCCAAGGCGATCGGGTCATCGCCATCAGCGAATTCATCCGCGACCACATCATCGGGCATTATCACACCGATTGGGCGCGGGTCCGGGTGATCCATCGCGGCGTCGATACGGCGATCTTCGATCCGGCGGCGGTGTCGGCCGAACGCGTTGTCAAGCTGGCGCAGCAATGGCGGCTGCCGGACGGCCTGCCGGTAATTATGTTGCCGGGCCGGCTGACGCGCTGGAAGGGTCAGATCCTGCTGCTGCGCGCGCTTGCGAAGCTGGAGAATAAGGGTTTTCGCTGCCTGCTGGTCGGCGACGATCAAGGCAACAGCGCCTATCAGGACGAAATCGAGCGCACAGCGCGGAAGTTGGGCCTGGAAGGCCATGTGCATGTCGTCGGCGACTGCAACGATATGGCCGCCGCCTATAAGCTGGCCGATGTGGTGGTGTCCGCGTCGACCGATCCGGAAGGGTTCGGCAGGGTCGCGATCGAGGGGCAGGCCCTGGGCCGTCCGGTCGTCGCCCCCCGCCACGGCGCCGCGCCGGAACAGATCAGCCATGGCGAGACCGGCTGGCTCTATACGCCCGGCGACGCCGACGACCTCGCCCATGTCTTGACGCTGGCGCTGGGCCTGGATGAAGCGGCGCGCGACCGACTGCACGCCAAAGCCATCGCCAATGTGCGCAACCACTTCACAAAAGAGGAAATGTGCCGCAAGACGATCGCGCTCTATGGCGAGATGGCCGAGCGACGCCGACTCGGTTAAACGCCCGCCTAATTCATCTGTTCCATCGAGCCATCCGTTTCATCGAGTCATTCGCCCGTGCCCGCCGACCTCCATTTAAAGCCTGAAACGCCGCCGCCGGCGCAATCGATCCTGATCATCAAACTCGGCGCCTTCGGCGACTTCGTTCAGGCTCTGGCGGCGATGCGGGCGGTGCGCCAGACCTATCCGGACGCGCACATGACCCTGCTGACACGACGGCCCTATCGCGGGCTCGGCGAGGCGAGCGGCTATTTCCAAGAGATCCTTTTGGACGACCGTCCGGCCTATTGGAACCCGGCGGCGCTGCTGCGTTTCCGGAAGAAGCTGACGGCGCGGCGCTACGATCTGGTCGTCGATCTCCAGACCTCGGACCGGTCCGGGGCCTATCGGTTTCTGTTCCTTCCGCACATTCCGGCCTGGTCGGGGATCGCGCCCCTCTGTTCGCACCCACAACGAAATCCAAACCGCAACGCCATGCATACGCTCGACCGACAGGCGGATCAGCTCGCTTGGCTGGGAATCAAAGAGACGCCGCCGCCCGACCTCAGTTTCCTTCCGAACGCATCGGGCGAGGACCCGATCGAGGGGTTCGATCCGCCGGGGCCGGTCGCGCTTCTGGCGCCCGGGGCCGCTCCGCACCGCGTGGACAAGCGCTGGCCGGCGGAGCGCTATGGGGCGCTGGCCGCAGCTTTGGCGGCGCGCGGTTTCACACCGGCGGTGATCGGCACGCGGGCGGAACAAGCGGAGGCGGATGCGATCCTGAAGGCCTGTCCGCAAACGATCTCGCTGATCGACAAATCCCCGATCCTGTTGCTGGGCGCGCTGGCGGCGCGCGCCTCAATCGCCATCGGAAACGATACCGGCCCGATGCATCTGTTAGCGGCGGCGGGCTGCCCCAGCGTCGTGGTCTATTCGGACGCTTCGGACCCGGCGCGCTGCGCACAACGGGGACCGTCGGTCGAAATTCTACGTCGCCCCTCCCTCGCCGACCTACCGGTCGAACCGGTGCTGGAGGCCGCCTTGTCGCGCGCCCGGTCTGACGCGCCGGGGGATGGAGCCGCCGAGACGGGCGCTTCTGCTTGACTTGGGCCGGTATTTCTCACACATACAGCTTCGAAATCTTGTGAAACTGTTGGTCAGACGGACCTTTCACCATGCAGCGCCAGGACCTGATCGCCTTGACGACTCGAACCCCCTGATGGGGGTCCTTCACTCGTCCGCCTCGGCGGCGCTGCTTCGCTCTGACGTCTTCTCATCCCAACCGCCATCGGCTAAGCGCGACCGTCGCCATTTCGCATATCCGCGGATGGGCCAGACCGGTTCGTCCGCAAGACAGACCTGACCTAAGGAAAGTTCGACATGGTTGCCATCACGCTTCCCGACGGCGGCGTTCGTGAGTTCGACGGCGCGGTCACCGGCGCCGAGGTTGCGGCCGCCATCGGTCCCGGCCTGGCCAAGGCCGCGCTGGTGGTGAAGGTCAACGGCGCGTTGTGGGATCTGAACCGGCCGATCGAGGCCGACGCCGCGCTGGAGATCGTGACCAAGGATCACCCGGACGCGTTGGAGGTGATCCGGCACGACACCGCCCATGTCCTGGCGCAGGCGGTTCAGGAACTGTTCCCCGGTACGCAGATCACCTTCGGCCCGGCGACGGAAGATGGCTTCTACTACGACTTCCATCGGGACGAGCCCTTCTCAAGCGACGATTTCGAGGCGATCGAAGCGCGGATGGCGGCGATCATCGACCGCGACGATCCGATCAGCCGCGAGGTCTGGTCGCTGGAGGACGCGGTCGATTACTTCAATCAGGTCGGCGAGCGTTTTAAGGCGGAGTGGGTTCAGGAACTGCCCGCCGACGAACCGATCACGATCTATCGCCAGGGCGAAAATTGGCTGGACCTGTGCCGCGGCCCGCACCTGCTCAGCACCGGCCGCCTGCCCAAGGCCTTCAAGCTGATGCGGCTGGCCGGCGCCTATTGGCGCGGCGACCCGAACAATCCGCAGCTTCAGCGGATGTACGGCGCCGCTTGGCGCACCGAAAAAGAGCTGAAGGCGCACCTGACGCGCATCGAAGAAGCGGAGAAGCGCGATCACCGGCGCTTGGGCCGCGAACTGAACCTGTTCCATATGCAGGAAGAGGCGATGGGCTCGGTCTTCTGGCATCCGAAGGGCTGGACGCTTTACCGGACGCTCGAACGCTATATGCGGGAGCGGCTGGAGGATGGCGGCTATGCCGAGGTCAAGACGCCGCAGCTGGTCGACCGCAAATTGTGGGAGCAATCCGGTCACTGGGACAAGTTCCGCGACCATATGTTCATCGCCGAGGTTGATGAGAAAGACCCGGACCACGATCCGGACGCCGGTCATCACGCTTTCGACAAGCGCATGCTGGCCTTGAAGCCGATGAACTGCCCGGGCCATGTGCAGATTTTCCGCGACGGCATCAAAAGCTATCGCGACCTGCCCCTGCGTCTGGCGGAGTTCGGATCCTGCCACCGCTATGAACCGTCGGGCGCCCTGCACGGCATCATGCGGGTGCGCGCCTTCACCCAGGACGACGCGCATATTTTCTGCACCGAGGATCAGATCGAATCCGAGACCAAGCGGTTCATCGATCTTTTGGCCTCGATCTATCGCGATCTCGGCTTCGAGGAGTTCGTGGTGAAATTCTCGGACCGGCCGGAGGTCCGCGCCGGCGAGGATTCGGTCTGGGACAAGGCCGAGAGCGCTCTGCGCGACGCGACGGCGGCGGCCGGCGTCGAGACGCTGCTGAATCCCGGCGAGGGCGCTTTCTACGGCCCGAAGCTGGAATTCGTGCTGCGCGACGCGATCGGGCGCGATTGGCAATGCGGCACGCTTCAGGTCGATTTCGTCCTGCCGGAGCGGTTGGACGCGACCTATATCGCCGAGGATGGCGCGCGCCATCGCCCGGTGATGCTGCATCGCGCGATCCTGGGTTCGTTCGAGCGATTCATCGGCATCCTGATCGAGCAATATTCCGGGCGCTTCCCGCTCTGGCTCTCCCCGGTCCAGGCAGTGGTCGCGACGATCACATCCGACGCCGACGATTACGCGCTTCAGGTCGCCGAGGCCTGCCGCAAGGCCGGGCTGCGGGTCGAAACCGATCTGCGCAACGAGAAGATCAATTACAAAGTGCGGGAACACAGCCATCGGAAGGTCCCCGCCCTGTTGGTGGTCGGCAAACGCGAGGCGGAGAACGGGTCGGTGGCGGTGCGGCGCCTGGGCGGCAAACAGCAAGAGGTCCTTGCGCTTGACGAAGCGCTTGATATCCTAAGCGCGGAGGCGGCCTTGCCGACCGGCGCGTCCTAAACCGGCGCGTCCTAAACCGGCGCGTCCCGTGGGTGGGCGGCGAAACTTTGTAACCACGATTGGATCAACAGAGCGAAGGCGGGACGCCTTCAGGAGGATGCTATACGACGGCCACATTATGCGCCGGCCCCCGTCAAGGAGGGACCGCGCGTCAATCAAGAAATCACCGCGCGCGATGTGCGGCTGATCGATGCGGATGGAGAGAATGTCGGGGTCATCGCGACGGAAGAGGCGATCGAACGCGCTCTGAATGTGGGGCTCGATTTGGTCGAGATTTCGCCCAACGCGGACCCGCCTGTCGCCAAGATTCTGGACTACGGCAAATACAAATACGAAGCCCAGAAGCGCAAAAACGAGGCGCGGAAAAAGCAGAAGACGATCGACGTCAAAGAGATCAAATTCCGCCCCAATATCGACCAGCATGATTACGATGTGAAAATGCGCTCGATGCATAAATTCATCGAGGAAGGCGACAAGGTGAAGGTCACGCTGCGTTTTCGCGGCCGTGAGATGGCGCACCAGGAGCTTGGCATGGAAGTGTTGATGCGGGTGAAGGCGGACATGGACGAGACCGCGAAGGTCGAACACAACCCCTCCATGGAGGGCCGCCAGATGACCATGGTCCTCGCGCCGCGCTAAAGACCCAGACGCGCGAGCGGCTCAGAATAGAGATCAGAACGGCTCGGTTGGACAGGAACCGGGCCGTTTTTCTGTAAAGGCCACCGCGCGGGCCGACCAACGGATAGGGCTGCACAGCCAAAACAGGGGACACGAGCATGGCGGACGGCCCCATCTTCACCTTTCGCGCCGCCCGCGCGGCCGGCGAGATCTGCGACGACCCGGTCCAGGAACTGGCGGCGGAGAAGCTGCAGAGCCTGCATCATGCGCTGAAAGGCTACGCGGCCTCGACCGACAGCGGCGGCTGGAAGGCGCGGCTCGGCCTCGCCCGGCGCCGGGTCGAGCCGCCCCAAGGCCTGTATCTCCATGGCGGGGTCGGGCGCGGCAAGAGCATGCTGATGGACATGTTCTTCAAGACCGCGCCGCTCGGCTCGGAAGGCGCCGGCAAACGGCGGGTGCATTTCCACGAATTCATGATCGAGGTGCATGACAAGATCCACGCCTGGCGCCAGGCCCAGAAGACGCGCCCCAGCAAAGAGACCGACCCGCTGCCGAAGATCGCCGCCGATCTGGCCGATCATGTCACGCTGCTCTGTTTCGACGAGTTTCATGTCACCGACATCGCCGACGCCATGATCCTGGGCCGGCTGTTTGAATCGCTGTTCGAGCATGGGGTGGTGGTGGTCGCGACCTCGAACTGGCCGCCGGACGATCTCTACAAGGATGGGTTGCAGCGCGCGAGCTTCCTGCCCTTCATCGATCTGTTGAAGACCAAGCTCGATATCCTGCATCTCGATTCGCCGACCGACTATCGGTTGATCCGGCTGAAATCGCTGAAAATCTATCACGCGCCGCTCGGCGCCGCCGCGACCCGCGCGCTCGACCGCGCCTTCGAGGACCTGACCGAGGGCGCCCGCGCCGGGCCCGATGAGATCACGGTCCGCGGCCGCACGATCCCGGTCTCAAAGGCCGCGCGCGGCGTCGCCTGTTTCACATTCGCCGAGCTGTGCGAGCAGCCGCGCGGGGCCGAGGACTATATCGCCGTCGCCCGCCGCTACCACACCGTCATCCTCGACGGCGTCCCCCGCCTGCCCGACAGCAAGCGCAACGAGGCCAAGCGCCTGATGACCCTGATCGACGCGCTGTACGAGCACAAAACCAACCTGATCATGGCCGCCGACGCCGCCCCCCAAGACCTCTACCGCGAAGGCAAACACGCCTTCGAATTCGAACGCGCCGTGTCACGCCTGATGGAGATGCAATCGACGGAATATCGAGAGGCGGCGCATCGGGGAGAGGTGTGAAGTACATCTATGTACAGTTTCAGGTTTCTTTGCGAACGGCTCAATGATTATAATTCGAAAGCCAACCGGATTACGGCGGAATTAAACTAGCTACGGAATGCTCCTACGAGAGTTGATGGTGCGTAGAAGATCATTCGAATAAGGGGCAATGAGCAATCTTAGCAACTGTTGACCTCGCTCGTACAACTCTGACCGATCGGAATAGAGTCACTTGGCTTGCCTGTATTGAGGTTCTAGTGGCTTTCCTAACCGGGAACTTACAGCAACGAACTCAATGCAAGAGGTCCGAAGTGGCACGCATCCGAGCGGATTTGGTCAAAACGCAAAGGGTCTTCTCACTGGTTGCCTTGTACAAGAGCTATCAAAAGATCCAAAAATGATCTGGACTCACCCCTCAGTTAAGGCATTTGCAAAGAATGCCGATCCACTTACGGCGATTGAGGACGCAGCACGCAAACTTGTCTTGAAAGCGCGCGAAAATGGTTGGAAGGGGCCACCATATAATCCTCTCTACATTGCGGAAATGCTCAAGGTAAAAATAGAGGCAAACGCAAGCATAGCAGACGCTCGATTGCTAGCGACCGAGACCGGTCCAAAGATTGAATTTAACCCACAGCAACCGCGAGAGCGCGTTCGGTTTTCAATTGCTCATGAGATCGCCCACCTCCTCTTTCCTGATTGGTCAGAACAGATTCGCAATCGCGGTGGTAATAGGACCGCAGACGACTGGCAATTGGAGATGCTTTGTAATCTAGCCGCTTCGGAGTTTGTACTTCCTATCGGCAGCCTTTCTGCCACGTCGGAAATTGCCCCGATCGAGGACTTGATGCGTCAGCGTCGGAAATACGATGTCTCGGCGGAAGCCTTTCTCATACGACTAGCCAAGATATCTACGCGGCCTATTGGCATCTTCGTTTCTTCTCCAACGGTGTCCGAAAGCGGCAAACGACACTATAAGATCGACTATTTCGTAAACTCACCTACTGCTCAAAAGACCCGTGTGTCAGCGATGATGATCCCTGACGATAGCATTGTACATCGGTGTACCGCCATAGGATACACTGACCGCTCGATTGAGAGTTGGGTAACGGATTCGCCAACTCAAATCGAGTGTGTGGGCCTGGCTGGTTACCCGGGAAGCGTTTATCCTAGAGTAGCGGGGTTGGTAAGGTTCGACCGGGACCAAGAAGACTATCTTCCGATACGCGTGCTCCATGGTGATGTTCTAGAGCCGCGCAACGAGGGCAAAAAGATCATTTGTCAGTTGGTCAACGACAAGGCTGTCAAATGGGGAGGCGGGGTCGCGCGCAAAATCGCCAAACGCTTCCCCAACACGGAAGAAGCTTTTACCGAACAAGTGATACAAATCCCGCAGCGTGAGCGGCTAGGGCGAGTGGTATTTACTGAAGCTTCCGACGATTTAACGATCGCAAGTCTGATCGGCCAAGAAGGGTTTGGCCCATCACCTTTTCCCCGAATTAGATATGCCGCATTGCAAACCTGCCTTGAACGAGTTGCGGATCATGCCGCATCCATTGGGGCAAGCATTCATATGCCCAAGATCGGTACGGGATCTGCCAGGGGCGACTGGTCAACGATAGAAGAGATGCTTGATGATGTGATGGTGCGTGCTGGTTTATTTGTAACCGTCTATGATGTCCCGCCAAAGCGGGTGCAGCTCGAGTTGCTCTAGTTGGCTATCGGGAACGCAAATCTCCGTATCGTTTTACTTTCCGGGCCCATCTGCTCCGGCAAGTCTGCCCTGGTACGACTTCTTGAGGAAAAGCACAGCGCCAAAATCATCAAGACACGCGAGCTGATTCTTAAGAAGGCTCCCAGGACAAAGCCTGAGCGTAAATCCTTGCAACGAGCGGGCGAGAGACTCGATCGAGAAGACGGCGGCGCATGGGTCGGAGAGGCCCTGCAGCGTACAGTCGACAGCTACGCGACGGGGCAGACGCCAAAGGGCCTCTACGTCGTCGATTCGGTCCGCATCTTAGGTCAGATCAAAGCGATCCGACGAGCATACGGTGCTGAAGTTCATCACATCCATCTGACCGCGCCACAAGAGGAACTGCGCAAGCGCTACGAATCACGCAGTAGAGAGGACGACGAAGCGGTCGCCTATGACGAGCTGAAGCGAAATCAGACTGAGCGTGATATCGAGAAACTCGCGGCGGTCGCAGACATTGTCGTCTCGACGGACCGCTGCAGCGAAGAAGCCGTCCTCGTCCGTGCCACCGCGCTTCTGAATCTCTATCCACGGTCGAACGATGCCCTTGTCGATGTGCTGATCGGCGGTCAGTACGGAAGCGAGGGTAAGGGGAACATCGTTGGCCATATCGCGCCAGAATATGATCTCTTGGTGCGTGTGGGCGGACCGAATGCTGGCCACCAGGTCTATGCGGAGCCGAAGCCGGAAAAGTACTATCATCTGCCTTCGGGCACACAGCGGGCCCCGAATGCGAATTTGCTCCTAGGTCCAGGAGCTGTGATCTACCCCAAGAAGCTCCTTGAAGAGGTCACGGAGCATAAGATCCATGCCGACAGGCTGACGATCGATCCCCGCGCGATGATCATCACCGATGCGGATCGCGAGGAGGAAAGGAAACGCTTCGGCAGCATCAGCTCGACAGCCCAGGGCGTGGGACTTGCATCAGCGCGGAAAATGACGGGGCGGTCAGATTACAAAGACAAGAAGGAAGCGTTTCTCGCCAGCGACTGCGAGGATCTCCGGCCTTACCTGAGAAGCGCACGTCAGGTCTTGGCAGACGCAATGGTGACCGGCCAGCGGATCCTGCTGGAGGGCACGCAGGGCACCGGCCTGAGCCTTCATCACGGTAACTATCCACACGTCACGACGAGGGATACGACTGTGTCGGGTTGTCTGGCTGACGCGGGTATAGCGCCTTCGAATGTGCGGAAGATCATCATGGTCTGTCGCACCTATCCGATCCGGGTGGGTGGGCCATCCGGTCCGATGGCGCATGAGGTCGACATGGCGGAAATCCATCGGCGCAGCGGTATCCGACTAGAGGAACTTGAGAAGACAGAGCGGACAACCACCACAGACAGGCCGCGACGGATCGCAGAGTTCGACTGGCTTCAGTTTCGGGATTCTGTCCAGCTCAATGGGCCGACGGACATTGCTCTAACTTTCGTCGACTATTTTAAAGTGACCAATCGAGATGCATTTCGCTTTGAGCAGCTCTCACAGGAAACGATCAGCTTTGTTGAGGAGATCGAAAGAATATCAGGCCGGCCCGTCTCGCTGCTGTCGACGGATTTCAATTGGCGCAATGTCATTGACCGGAGGGCATGGTGACCGAAGCGGAACTTGAGGAGTTGATTACCAATTGCCCCACGCTCTTTCATATGGCGGAAAAGGGCGCATGGGATTCGATAAAGCGGTATGGGCTCCTAAGCACCAGCGCCCTCTTGGACCATTATGCCATAGAGGGGCCAGACCGGTTTCAAATCGAAAGTCGGCATCGACCAAAAAGCGTGGAAATCTCTATCGAGGGTCTGCCTCGCGCGGTGGTGCGAGATCAAATCCCGATGAGTGATTCGGGTCTTGTAAAAGCGCTGCCTGAACATCTTTCGCCATCGGACTGGTACAAGTTGCTCAATGCAAAGGTATTTTTTTGGCTGTCTGAGAATCGCCTTCACAGATTGACGAGCGCTAAAGCGTATCGCGATCGTAAACATGACGTGCTGGAAGTAGATACAAGGTCGTTGATTGACGCGCATCGAAACGCGATTTGGCTTTGTCCGATGAACAGCGGATGCACCAAGCCAATGCCGCATTCGCGTGACGAGACTATTTTCGCCCGTATACCTGACTACCGCTACTCGTATTGGAAGGAACGACGAAGTCGTCGAGAACGCGTCGTCGAACTCGCTGTAGACTACTCGGTCGTAGATGTCCGCAACCACATAAAACGAGTTATCGTCAAACAAGCCGACGAGGTTCTGAGCGTCCTTGAGTAAACAGGCAAAACGGCGGCAGACCAATCCAGCTTTTGCCTGTTAGACACACCACAAGCGGCGTCGATAGCTCGCCGAATTTCTCAGATACGCCGAAACAGTGGCCCGGTACGGGCAAAGCGACCGCACCCCACCTCAAACCGGGATCAGCGGGGCGCCGAGGAACCAGCCGGCGCCGTCGGCGATGAGGAGGGCGCCGAGGATGAGGAGCAGGGTGACGATGAGCCTTTGGCCCCAGCGGTCGAAGAAGGCGCGGATACTGTCCAGCAGGCGCTGGCTGCGGGCGCCGAGGGCGAGGCTCAACGCCGCTATGGCGGCGAGCGGCGCCACGAAGGTGAGATTATAGACGACGAGCGCTGTGACTGCTTGCCCGGTCGCGGGGTCGCTTCTGAGGATCAGGTCGATGGCGGCGAGATAGGGGACGGCGCCGGGGAGGCCGACGATGGTCATGCCGGCGCCGGCGAGGAAGGCCTGGCCGGCGTTCATCGCGGCGGGCGGTTTCTCCTCGGCCTGTTCTCCGCGGGCTCGGACCATGCGAAGTCCAAGCACGACAAGGACAAGGCCGATGAAGATCTGGAAGATCAGCTCTTCGGTCATCGGGTCGCGCCAGAGCCGGACGGCGTAGGCGTTGACCGCGTCGAACACGCTCTGCAGGCCGAACAGCACCAACAAACCGCAGGCCAGATAGGTCACGAATATGCCCGCCAGCAGGGCCGTGCTGCGGAATAGCGGGCTGGGACCGCTCAGCAGAAGCACCAAGAGCACGATGCAAATGGGAATGATCGAGGTGCTGTCGAGCAAAGCGATCGGCGTCAGCACCAGCAGCAATTCAGCCATCGCTTCCCCCTACGAATTCAGCGCGTCGGCGGAGCCAGTTTAGGCGGCTTTCCGGTCCGTGTCCGCTGTTCCTTTGAAGGCGCTGACGTCAAGACGGGTCGCCCGCACCCCGGCCTTCCCAAAAACAACGGCCTATCCATTGTGCCGAGGCTCGATTCTTCTCTAGATAGGACCCACGGATTTTTCGGATAGGGCGGACTGCGGCGGCCGTGGAAGAGTTTCTGATTACGATCGACTATCGCGATCCGGCCTGGATCGCCGTGGCGTTCCTGTCGGGGCTGTTGGTGCGGCAGATCAATCTGCCGCCGATGGTCGGGTTCCTGGCGGCCGGCTTCGTGCTGAATCTGCTGGGGGCGGAGAATGACCGGTTTCTGTTGGCGGTGGCGGATATGGGCGTCACGCTGCTGCTCTTCACGATCGGGCTGAAGCTGCGACTCGATACGCTGATCCGGCCCGAGATCTGGGCCACCACCGCGCTGCATATGACGGCGACGATCTGCCTGGGGGTGGCGACCGTGCTGTCGCTGGGCTGGGCCGGGGTGCTGCTGTTCGGCGATCTCGATCCGCGCAGCGCTTTGATCCTGGCCTTCGCGCTGTCCTTTTCCAGCACGGTCTTCGTCGTCAAGATCCTAGAGGACCGCGGTGCGGTGATGGCGCGCTATGGCCAGGTCGCCATCGGCATCCTGGTGATGCAGGACATCGCGGCGGTCGCCTTTGTCGCGATGTCGGCTGGGAAGCTGCCCTCGCCTTGGGCCATCGCCCTGATCCTGCTGATCCCCGCGCGTCCGCTGCTCGGCTTCGTGATGCGGCTCAGCGGACGGCGGGAGCTGTTGGCCGTCTTCGGTTTCAGCGTCGCGCTGGGCGGGGCCGCGCTGTTCGAACTGGTCGGGATGAAGGGCGATCTCGGCGCCCTGATCGTCGGCGTGCTGCTGGCCCCCTATGCGCCGGCCAAACGGCTCGCCGATCTGTTGATGAATTTCAAGGATGTCTTCCTGGTCTGTTTCTTCCTGACCATCGGCCTGACCGGATTGCCGACCTGGGAGTTGGCGGCGACGGCGCTGGTCCTGGTGCTGCTGGTGCCGATCAAGGCGGTTCTGTTCACGCTGCTGCTGCTGCGCTTTCGCATGCGTTCCTGGGGGGCGGTGATGAGCGGATTGGCGCTGAGCAACGAGTCGGAGTTCGGTTTGATCGTCGCCGTCATCGCCGTCAGCGCCGGCTGGTTCCCGCCGGAATGGCTGACGGTGGTCGCGCTGGCCTTGGCCGCCTCCTTCCTGTTTTCCGCCTTTATCAATCTCTACACGAACAGGCTCTACACCCGTCTCGGTCCTTATTTTAGGCGCTTCGAACAGCCTGAAAGGCTGCGCGGCGATGAAGATATCGATCTCGCCGGGCAACGGATCATGGTCTTCGGCATGGGGCGGGTCGGCCGCGCCGCCTATGACGAGATGCGCGCGCATGCAGAGGATCGGATCATCGGGATCGATCTCGACGAGGTTCAGGTCAGCCGCAATCGCGCGGAGGGACGCTCGGTCGTGCTCGGCGACGCCACCAACCCGGAATTCTGGCTGCGCCTGATCACGCCACATGAAGAGATTGTGATGATCCTGTTGGCAATGCCGCATCACAATGCGAATCTGGAGGCGGCGAAACGGTTGCGCACGATGGGCTATGAAGGGCCGATCGTCGCGACGGCCCTCTATCCCGATCAAGAGCCGGATCTGCGCGCGAACGGCGTCAACCAGGTGTTCAACATCTATGCAGCGGCGGGCGGCGGCGCCGCGGCCCACATGCACGATCTGTTGGGCAAGCGGCAGGCGTAGCGCGGGCATAGTATCAAGAACTAATTTTATTTTAACTTAGTGCATATCTGCGTCTGAAAATTAGTTCAGAATCGGACCAAAAGAAATTTCTAGACATGTCACCTCTAAATAGGTTAGCAATACTGACCTATTTAGAGGAGGGACCTTCATGACCGATATCGCCGCATGGCAGGCGCAGGCCGATGATGCGACGCAGGCGCTGTTGAAACTGACCGAGCGGCCGGAGGTGATCTCGCTCGCTGGGGGATTGCCGGCGTCAGAGGCGTTCCCGACCAATGCGGTGGCTGAGGCTTTTGAGACGGCGATCCGCGAAAACCCGTCCGCAAGCCTGCAATACGGCCCCTCCCAAGGCCTGCACGATTTGCGGGAGGCGGTCGCTCAACGCTATCGCGACGCCGGCGCGCCTTCAGTGACGGCGGAGAATATCCTGATCACCACGGGCAGCCAGCAAGGGTTGTTGCTGTTGGGAATGGCGCTGTTGAACCGAGGCGATCGGGTGGCGCTGGACGAACCCACCTTCATGGGCGGGTTCGACGCCTGGCGGCCGATGTATCCGGATTTTACAGGACTGGCATGGGACGGTGACTCGCCATCCATTGAAGCCGGCGACCGCGCGGCGGCGGATCGTCCGCCCAAATTCGCCTATCTCCTGCCGAACTTCCGGAACCCGACGGGCGAAACCATGGGCGCGGCGCGGCGCCGCAATCTGATCGCCCTGGCGCGGCGGCTCGGCATGCTGTTGCTGGAGGACAATCCCTATGGCGCACTGCGCTACGACGGGACCGAACCGCCGTCTCTGCTATCGCTCGACGCACAAAACGGCGCCGCACCTTATGACGGGCATGTAGCGGCGCTCGGCACGGTGTCGAAGACCCTGGCCCCGGCGCTGCGGATCGGTTGGATCGTTGCCCCGGCGCGACTGATCAAGGCCCTGGTTCTGGCGAAACAAAGCGCGGATCTGTGCACCGCCTCGATCAATCAGTTGGCGGCGTTGCATCTGATGCGCTCCGGGGCGGAAGCCCGCAGTATCGAGACCGCGCGGGCGCTCTATCGCGACCGGCGCGACGCGCTCTTGGCCGCGTTGGACGAAATGGCGCCGCCGGGCGCGCGCTGGACGCGGCCGGAAGGCGGCATGTTCGTCTGGCTCACCCTGCCGCCGGGGCTCGACTGCCTCGACCTGTTCGACCGGGCGGCGGCGAACGGCGTGGGGTTCGTGCCCGGAACCGCGTTTTACGCCCGCCGTACGGGTGGGCAGGGGCGCGGCTGCATACGCTTGAATTTCACGAATGGGGACCCGGCGACGCTGCGCGAAGGCGTACGCCGCATGGCCTTGGCGATGCAGGATCTGGCGGCGGCCGCTTGAACGAACGCTCGCACGGCTGAGCGAAGGCCGGATGCTGGTCTGATCCCGATCGGTGCGGCCGGGGTTTGCGGTTGACCAAGTGTGGTCCCGACGATATCACAGCCGTCTCCGCGACGCGCGCTGCAAAGCCATTTCTGCCGTGCGCCGCCGGGCCCCTGTGGCGGAACTGGTAGACGCGCTGGATTCAAAATCCAGTTTCCTTACGGAAGTGCGAGTTCGATTCTCGCTGGGGGCACCAACCTTTCCACGCTTCACGTTCGACAGTTGATCGATCGGCGCATTGACGCGCTTTAATCCATTGGGCGGTCTACTCGGCCATCAAGGCGTCTCGGCACAGGCCAGCCAGCCAGTTGATCGCCGGGTCGTCTTTTGACGCGGGCGCGCGCATCATCGACAGCTGGAAACCCGGCATCTCGAACGGCGGCGCATGGCGCGCCAATCCAAGCAAACCCGCATAGCGGCGCGCGAGCTTGCGCGGCGCGGTGAGAAGCACGTCGCTGTCGCGCACCAGAACAAAGGCGCTGAGGAATTGCGGCAAGACCATCGAGATACGGCGCCGCCGGCCGATCGCCGCCAAGCCGGCGTCCGCGGCCCCGCGCAGCAGCGACGAGTCTTTCGGTTGCGACGCCGCGGCGACCAGAACATGGTCCAGAGCGCAATACTGGTCCAGCGTCAGGCCATCGGCCAGAGCCGGATGTCCGGCGCGCGCCAAAACGTCGAATCTTTCATCGAACAATGGATCGACGATAAGACCAGTCTCACCCGCCGCGGCGACGCCAATGCGCAGATCAAGCTTGCCCTGTTCGAACGCCGCCCTTGAAGTCGCATAATCGAACGATCTGAAGACAACCGTCGCGGCCGGCGCTTCTTGCGCCAAACGCGTTGTGAGGTCGGCGCCGATCAACGCCGCCGTATAGTCTAGCGAGTCGATGACAAAGGCGCGCGACGTCGCACCGGGATCAAAAGCGCGCCCTTCGCCAAGCGCGGCGCCCAGCGCCGACAGCGCATTCTCGATTTGCGGCGCGACCGATCGCGCCAAAGCCGTCGGCGCCATTCCCGCACCCGATCGGACGAAGAGCGGATCGCCGAAAATCTCCCTCAACCGCTGCACCGCATGACTCACAGCGGGCTGCGTCAGGTTCAGACGCTCGGCGACTAGAGTCAGTTTGCGGCGCGCCAGGGTCTCCCTGAATACAAGGAGCAGCGTGCCGTCCAACCGTCGAATATCACCAATGTGCATAATTTCTATAAATTAATATCAATTTTATTGATTAACAAGGTTCGCTATATGCTGGCCATCAGTAGAGATCAACGCGGCGCGGTGTTGGTCGATTCACGAAAGCAAACGGGAGAAAATCATGAAAGTCTTGGTAGCAAGCGGTTCGGGCAAAACCGGCGAACTGACGGCGGAAGCTTTGCACAAAATCGGTGTTGACGTCATCCTGGGTTCGCGCAATCCGGAGAACGCCTCCGCGCGCTGGCCGGGCGCGGTGTTCGTCAAGTTCGACTATGCGGATCCGGAGACCTTCGCCGCCGCCCTCGCCGGCGTCGACGCGATCTACTCCGCCGCCCCGTTCGAGACCTTGCCGGCCTCCGAGGAGGCGTTGATCGCCGCGGCCAAACTGGCCGGCGTCAAGAAGATCGTCAAACTATCGGCGCTGGGCGTCGACCAGGACCCGACCAGTCCGCACCGGGTGTCGGAAATCGCGATCGAGAATTCCGGCCTGGATTGGACCATCTTGCGGCCGACCTTTTTCATGCAGAACTATTCGACCACATCCGCGGCGACGATCAACGGCGCAAATACGATCTTCGAGCCCGCCGAAGATGGCGCGTCGGCGTTTGTCGATGCGCGCGATATCGCCGATGTCGCAGCGGCCGCCCTGACCGACGCCTTACATAATGGCAAAGTATATGCATTGACCGGCCCGGAAACGCTGACCCGCGCGGAAGTGGCGGAGAAGCTCTCTACCGTCACTGGCCGTTCGATCGGCTATGTCAGTATTGATGACGCCGCCCTCCGCGATGCGATGGCGGGCGCCCCGCAACCATTGATCGAGTTGCTGAGCATGCTGTTCGGCTTGGTTCGCGCCGGCCACACCGCCTTTGTCACGGACGGCGTTCAAGAAGCCCTAGGCAGACCGCCCCGTTCCTTCGATACCTATGCAAAAGACCACGCGTCTGTTTGGAAAGTCGCCGCCTAGGCAAAGACTATGCGGAACGCTGTCCGGCGGGCGGTCGAAGCGCTCGCCGGCGCCGCCCTTCGTTGAAGCATGATCGCTATTCGGGCAGCGGCATCGGGTCGGACTCGCCGGCCACCTCGGCGAATCGGCCGGCGCGCCAATCCTCTTTCGCCTGCTCGATCCGTTCGCGGCTCGAGGAGACGAAATTCCACCAAATATGGCGCGGACCGTCCATCACAGCGCCGCCCAGGACGATGATGCGGGCGGGTTCTTCGGCGTGCAGCACCGCCTCGGCGCGCGGCGTCAGCACGATCAGATCGCCAGACGCGACGCGGTATCCGTTCAGCGTCACGACGCCGCCCAAGACCAAGAACGCCCGCTCCTCCGCCTCATCCGGCAGACGCGCTGTCGCGCCCGCTTCGAGAGACAGATCGATATAGAGCGTCTCGCTCTGCCCCTGGATCGGCGAGCGCAGCCCCAGCGCCGAGCCGATGACCAATCGACCGGTCACGCCGGGCGCGTCGATCAAGGGCAATACTTCCGGAGGGTAATGCTTGAAATCAGGCGGCCCCTCCTCCAGCGCCTTCGGCGCGGCCAGCCAGATCTGCATCCCGTGCAACATGGGATTGGCGGCGAGCGAGTCCGGATCGCTGCGTTCCGAATGTACGATGCCGCGCCCGGCGGTCATCAAGTTCACCGCGCCTGGCGTAATCGTCTGCCGGTGGCCGAGGCTGTCACGATGGACGATCTCGCCTTCCAGCAAATAGGTCACGGTCGAGAGCCCGATATGCGGATGCGCGCGCACGGCCATCGGCGTCTCGGGCCGCAGCACGGTCGGACCCATCTGGTCGGCGAAGATGAACGGCCCGACCATCCGGCGGCGGCGATAGGGCAACAGCCTCTGGACTTCGAACGCTCCGATATCGCTGGTGCGCGGCGCGACGATCATCTCGGCGCCCAGCGGCAGAGTATTTCCGTCTGTCCCCATATTAATCAGCCTTTCGAACAGGCGCGATCCAGCGCCGGCGCGCCGCCGGTTAGCTGAGAGTCAGCTCTGCAGCGCCGAGCCCATCCATCTCTATCTCGATATGATCGCCTGCGTCGATCCATTCGGTCTGCAGGATGCTGCCTAGAGTGACCAGCGCATCGGCTCTGAGCGGCGCGCCCTGCGCCGCGCGCAGATCAGCGAGCCAGGCCAAAGCGTCCAGCGGGTGGCCGAGAATATCCGCCCCGACCCCCTCACCCAAATCGGCGCCGTTGATCCGCATCCGGCCGCGCACCCGATCCAAGGCGAACGGATCAACCGCCGTCTCCGGCCCATGCACGCAGCCTGCATTGAAGAAATCGTCGGCGACTAAAGGCGGAGTCGGCAGCGCGCGGAAGTCCGTCCAGCGCTGATCCACCAATTCGATGCTGGCCATCGCCGCGCCGATACAGGCCGCCGCGGACGCCCGATCATAGCCGCCCGGCCGCGCCGGCATGTCCGCCTTCAGCCGAACCGCGATCTCACACTCGACGCCGGGATTGCAGAAACGCGACCGAGGCAGCCGGGTCTCGCCCTCGAAGATCAGCGGCGCCGGGATCATGCCGGCGCAGGGAGAGGGGATCTTCATGTAGTCCTGCATGACCTTGGTCGTGCAGCCGATCTTGTGGCCGGAGAAGGGACCGTGACCAGCCTCTGACAAGATTGCGTGCAGCCGAGACTGGATCGCGTAGGCGTCATTGAGATCGGGCGGCGTGGCTTCGCTTGGAAGGTGCTCAAGCGCCGCCGCATCTAAGCGCGCCCGCGCTAACAAGGCAGCCGCTTGGTCGATCTCCGTGTCTTCCATCACTCTCTCCTCGGACCGCCACTCGCAAAGCACGCCTATCTTGACCGCGATCCCGTCGCCGCGCCAGATCGCGATACCGCTGCAAGGCAGGTACTTTTTCGGTTCGCACAAGGCGTGTGTCGTCGGGGCGCTCTGAAACTTTTTTGCACCACCGCGGTCACACAGCCCGAATTCTTCCGTCTAACCCCATGAACGCCAATTTCGGCGTGACGATTGGAAAGGAAGACTCGATGCCCGCAAAACCCCAAACGAAAAGCACCGGAACCTTGCTCGCCGCTGCGCTGGCAGCCGCGCCGCTGAGTTTCGCGACCGCCTCTGATGCAACCTATCTTGAGATCGCAGTCTATTCGGTCGCAGACTCCGCCTCATTTGAGGCTGAGCGCGAGCGCGCGATGAAACGCGCTGCGGAACGATTCGACGGCTTGCTCTGGTGGCGCCCGCTGACAGGTGAAGCCGAAGCCAGAGTTGACATCCTGGCCTGGGAGTCGTCGGAACAGGCCAAGGCAGCCGCCGCGGCGATCGGAAAAGACGCCGGTTTCAAGCCCTTTGTCAGCGCGATCGCCAAGGTGGATTTTTTCGCACACTATTGGGCGGCAGCGGACGCCGAAAACTTAAACCAGTCCATCGGCTCGGCGCCGATGGTTGAGCTGGCCTTGTACACGGCACGCGACCCAGCGGCGCATGCGCTGATCCAGAAGGAAGTGCATGACGAGCTCTTTAGTTCCGGCGCCGCGCTAGGCGGGGCGCGTCTTGTCGCGGACTCCGACAGCGGCGCAGGATTCGGCGATCTACTGCTTTGGCGTGACGTCAGGGCATGGGAAGAGACTGGCAAGAGAATGATGGCGACGCCAGAATACGCGACCTTCTTCGAAGGGCTGGCGGAAACCCAAGTCTTCGCTCTTTACCAGAACGCTGAGAATTGAGCATGCCCGACAACAATCCGCTTGCGGCGCCGGACAGCGCCGACGCCAGGGATGTCGATCTGGCCCGCGCCGCCGCCCAGGGCGACGGCGCGGCGCTGGACCGATTGGTCCGCCGCCATCAATCCTGGATCTACAATATCGCCCAGCGCTTTGCGCTGAACCCGGTCGAGGCGGCGGATCTGGCGCAAGAGGCGCTTGTCCGAATCGTCACCCGCATCGGACAGTTCGAGGGCCGCGCCCAATTTCGCACCTGGGCCTACCGGATCGTCGCCAACACGATGATGGATTCCAAGCGCGGCGGTCTGGAGTCGCAAATTACCAGTTTCTCGGATTATGGCGACGATCTCGACCGGTTGCCGCTGCAGCCGCTCGAAATGACCACCGAGTTCGAACAAGAGCGTGCGGTTCTGGTGGAGGAGGCGAAGCTCGGCTGCATGCTCGGTATGCTGCTCTGCCTCGACCGCAAGCAGCGTCTGGCCTATATCATCGGCGAGATATTCGAGGCGCCGTCTTCCGTCGCCGGAGAAATTCTGGGGATTTCCGCGGCGGCGTTCCGAAAGCGCCTGCAGCGGGCAAGAGCCGACCTGACCGCCTTCATGAATGACAAATGCGGGCTGATCAACGAGGCCAATCCCTGCCGCTGTGAGAAGAAGACCAAGGCCTTCATCGATGCCGGCTGGGTCGATCCGAAACAGATCAAATTCGCCGACCCTGCGTTGAAAACGGTCCGCGACCACGCCCCACAAGCATCCGAAACGCTGCTCTCCAGTCTCGAGGACCGTTACGCCGATCTGTTCCGCGACCATCCCGCCTATCCGGGCCCTGACTTGGCGGCGCGGCTTGCCGATCTGCTGCGTGATCCGGAATTAGCGGAGAGTTTTCGCCTGACAGGCGGCGGTGAGGCTGGCTAAATCCAGCCGAATTGCGAAAGTCAGGGTGGAGGATCGGGGCGATGAGAGCGAAAAAGACGGCGATCGTAACGGGTGCGGCGCGCGGGATCGGCTTGGCGACCACGAAGCTGTTTCTGGAAGACGGTTGGCGAGTCGCTTTGGTCGACCGCGACGGGGATGAGCTGACCAAGGCCTCGGCCGATCTCGGGCCCGACGCATTGGCGCTTCATTTCGATATTTCCTTCCCCGATCAGGTCGAGTCGATGATGGCGCACACGCTGGCCTGGTCCGACCGGCTGGACGCCTTGATCAACAATGCCGGCGTCGCCGATTTCGGACCGATCGAGGGGACCGACTTCGAGAAATGGCGCACCGTCATGGCGACCAATCTGGACGGGGTTTTCCTGTGCAGCCAGGCGGCGATCCCAGTCTTGAAGAAGACACAGGGCTGCATCGTCAACATCGCCAGCATCTCGGGCCTGCGCGCCTCGACCCTACGCGTCGCCTATGGCGCATCCAAGGCCGGCGTGATCCATCTGACCAAACAGCAGGCGGCGGAACTGGGCGAGTTCGGCGTGCGCGCCAATTGCGTCTGTCCAGGCCCGGTGCGCACCAAACTGGCGATGGCGGTGCACACGCCGGAGATCATCGCCGCCTATCACGACGCGATCCCCCTGAACCGCTATGGCTCGGAGGCGGAGATCGGCCAGGTCATCACCTTTCTCTGTTCCGACGCCGCCAGCTATGTCACAGGCCAGATCATCGCCGCCGACGGCGGTTTCGAAAGCACCGGCGTCGGCCTCCCCGCCCTGCGCGCCTGACACGCGGTGTTTAAACGCCGCGCCGATGCGCCTCATTGGGACGGGTTCGGACAAACATCACGATATTTCCCAGACCGGTCAGGATCACGCCTGCGACCGCTGTCTCTGTCCATTGATAGCCTTCGAACAGCGTCGAAGCGGTCAGCGCCACGATTGGAAACAAGACCGTGGCGTATCCGGCCTCTACGGCCCCGATGCGCGAGACCAGCGTGAGGTAGAGGGTGAAACCGACCACCGACCCGATCACGGCGAGATACAGAAGCGCACCCCAATAGACCGCGTCCGGGGGCGCCGCCAAAGGCTGGTTCGTCAGCAACACGATCGCTAGGAGCAGGCCGGCGCCGATTCCCATGCCCCAGGCGTTTGCGATCATAGGCGAAACCCCTTCGGCGCTGTTCCGCCGTGACGCCATGGCCCCCCAGGAAAAGAAGAGGGTGCCCAACACAGCCCATCCGATCCCTTTCAAGGTTCCGGCGTCCATGGTCAGTGACAGCTGATCCCAGAACACCAAGAGCAGACCGCCGACGCCGATTGCGCCGGCTAACGGCGCCCGCCCGCCGATCCTGTCTTTGTAGAACATTCGTCCGTTGACCGCGTTGAAGATCGAGGCCAGTGAAAAGATCACAGAAACCAGACCGGACGGGATGTATGCGGTCGCGTGGTAGAGGCAGATGAAATTGAAGCAATACAGGCAAAGCGCCTGTAAGACGACGTACCGCCAAACAGTGGGCCTCCGCAAACGCCCGTTCAACGCCAACCCCGCCAGCATCACCAGGGCGGCCAACGCGAACCGATAGAAGACCGAAACGGCTAGGGGGACCGGTCCAATCTGAAAGGCGATCGCGACCCAGGTTGTGCCCCAGATCAGGACAGTGGCCAGGAAAAGAGACGCGTTGAGCACCATGGTATTCCTTTCGCGCTAGAACTAGCGCACGCCCGCGGCCGCCTCTTGCACGATCTTGCGGCAAAGAACGGCGCCGCGCTTTTCCTTTTTTCGCCGGTCGCCTATCGTCGACATGATGACCACAACGACCCAAGATATTCTGGCCCGGTCGCCCACCGCGCGCGCATCTGCTCGGCTGGAACTCGGCGCCGGACGTTCGATTTCGGTCTGGGACAATCAGAACGACCGGGTTTCCTACCGCGCTCCCACCGGTCACACGTTCAGCCTATATCTGCACGGCGGAACCGGAACGCGCCGTCTGGACGCCGGCGGGAGGCGCGGCTGGCCCGGCGCGGTCTCTATCATGCCTGACGGCGTTTCCTCGGAATGGGCAATAAGAACGCCCATGCGGTTTGTTCATTTCCACGCGCCCGACGACATTCTCCGCGCAGCCTTCGCCCGGACCCATGAGTGCGACGCAAGGCGGCTTGCTATTGATGATAGGACATTCGTCGTCGCGCCAACGCTGGCTGGCCCCTTAGCGCGGATGGCGACCGCCGCCGAAGCCGGCGACATTTTGCTCGCCGACACGGCCTGCGCCGAGCTTGTAGCGCGCTTGCCCGAGGGCGAGCCTTGCTTTCGGGGCGGCCTGGCCCCGCACCTGTTGCGCCGGATCGACGATTGGATCGACGCGGAAATGCATCAGCCCATCCGACTCTCGGACCTGGCCAGCCTGGCTGACCTATCCGAGTTCCATCTTCACCGGATGTTTCGCTTGGCGCGGGGGCTAGCGCCGCACGCTTGGGTCTCGGCGCAGAGAGTGAACCGGGCGAAGGACCTGCTTCGAACGGACTTGCCGATCGCGGAAATCGCCGTCACCTGCGGCTTCTCCAGCCAAAGCCATATGACTCGCATCTTCAAACGACAATGCGGCCTGACACCGGCGAGATACCGTCAATTGTTCCAATGCGGATGAAACGCGGCGAAAGCGGACCGGGACGATGAAGACCCGTCGCAGCCGACTGGGACCAACGGCGCTCTATGCGATCCTACTGGCGAGCGCCGCGATATATCTGAGCCCGATTTACGTGCTGTTTGTGAATTCCATCAAGCCGCTCGCCGAAATTCACGCCGGGTCGATCATGACGTGGCCGGAGGCCGGGACACTCGCGCCCTGGCGAGCGGCTTGGTCCGAAGCGCAGACCGGGCTCGACCATAACGGCTTGAGCCCGTTCTTCCTGAACTCAATCATCATCACCGTCCCAGCCGTTATCCTGACAACAGCGCTCGGGGCGCTGAACGGCTATGTGCTCTGCAAATGGCCGTTTCGGGGGGATCGCATCGTCTTCGCCCTGATCCTATTCTCCGCCTTCATTCCGTTTCAGATCGTCTTGCTGCCGATGGCGGCGGTCCTGGGCGCGCTCGGCCTGGCGGGGTCGAGCGCCGGCCTTGTTCTCGTGCATGTCGTCTATGGGCTTGGCTTGGCGACGGTTTTCTTTCGCGGCGCGTTTAACGCGTTCCCCAATGAAGTCGTGCGGGCGGCCACGATCGACGGCGCCGGGTTCTTCGCGATTCTGATCCGCGTCCTGCTGCCGTCTTCGCTGCCGATTATCGCGGCGACCGTGATCTGGCAATTCACGCATGTCTGGAACGACTATCTGTTCGGGCTGACTTTCTCATCAGCGGGCGGCCAGCCGGTGACGGTCGCGTTGAACAATCTGGTCTCCATCTCGCACGGCGTTCGCGAATACAATGTCTATTTCGCCGCCGCGCTTCAGACCAGCCTGCCCACGCTGATCGTCTACATACTGTTCGGAAGATGGTTCTTGCGCGGCGCCCTTTTCACCACGCCGGGCTGGGTTGCTTCAAAATGACCAATCTGTTCGATGCGTGGCCAGTCCGGATGACCAACGGCTATGTGGAAGCCAAGACTTTCTATATTGAGCACCTGCCTCTACCTAGCCGTCGCACGCGCCTGCTTCACCAGGCGGACCAGTTCGACGCGGGCCTCTTCCGCGGTGGAGACCGGCTTCTTGAAAGACAGGCGACCGCGGGCGCCTTGCCGGTGTAAGTCAGCCCCTTCCGGATCGATACCGGTTAAGCGCCAGCCCACTCCGGGTAGGCCGAGCAGACGATTGGCGTAAAGGCCGACGGCGTCGCTATGGTCTTCATTCATATGCGCGACGACCTCCGCTTCCTGGGCGAGCAGATCGGCGCTCGCCTTGGATCGGACAGCCTCTCCGGCGAGCCAGTGAATGCGCCCAAATCCGGCGACCAGATGAGCGCTTTGGATGGTCATGTGGTAGAGATTGAAATCCCCAAACCCCGCATAAAGTTCGGCGCTGGGGTGCCGTGCGAGAAACCGCGCCGCAAGCGTCGGATCGTCACTCTGCGCGATCTCGCCCACCAAGGTCACCCGCGCGCCGGTCAGCGGGTCTTCGAGACCTGCGACCGCATCCACCATCAGCGAGCAGCGCGGGTCTTGCTGCAGATTCTTGGTGTGGTCGGCGAGATCACTGAGCAACAGAAGCGGCGCGGCGTCGTGACCCCAGGCGGCCAGCACCAGCGATCCGTAGGGCGCGCCGGCGGGCGCATACTCAGTCCCCTCACGCATCACGGTAGAGAGGGCTGCACGATCGGCCCCGCGCAAAAGCGCCCTGATATCGGCGCCAAGCGCTGCTGCGGCGTCGCCGTTCATGACATTAATCCAAAGTCTCGATGATCGCTTTGGCGATCGCCTCGGGCGGCGTGTTGTTGGGAAAGACGGTCGTTACCGCGCCGTCGCCGCCGGTCAAATAGGTGAAGGTCGAATGATCGACCAGATAATCGTCCGGGTCCTCGCGCGGCGCCTGCTTGGCGTAGTAAACCCGGTAGGATTCCGCAGCGTCGGCGATCTGCGTCTCCGTCCCGGTCAATCCCACAATTCGGGGATGAAACGCGCCGGCGTATTCTTTCAGCACTGCAGCGGTGTCGCGGTCCGGATCGATGGTGATGAAAAGCGGCTGAAGCGCGGCGCCAATCTCAGGCGCCTGCTCAGCCACTTCATCCATCACGGCCGCCATTACGGCGGTATCTGTGGCGCAGAAATCCGGGCAATAGGTGTAGCCGAAATAGACCAGCAGGTTCTTCCCATCGAAACTCGACAGGGTCACCGGCCGCCCATCGTGATCGGTCAGCGAGAAATCGCCGCCGAGCGCGACCTGCGGCGTGAAGGAGACCACCCGCCCGTCCTCGGTGGTGCGCCCGGCGACCTGGATCCAGGCGACATAACCTGCGACAACAGCCGCAGCGACGCCGGCGGCGAGGGCGATAAAAAGAGGCGAGGCGAAGATGCGGCGCATGCAGGTTCGTCCGTCTGGTCAAGCCAATGAAAGTCGCGTCAGCGCTCGTCCTTCCTTGCCGGTCCCAGCGCGCGGCGCGTATGCTCTTGGACATGGCGCCGCAGGGCGGATTTGCCAAGACATGCCGGCGGGGCGCCGAGTCGCAGTCCGAGTGCGGGCTTGTGCGGTATCGCGGCCTCACCGCAATCCCGCCATATTTTGGCCCTAGAGGCGCGGCTCTATCGGCGGCTTCATGAGAGGACTGCATAGAGGCTGGCCAGACTGACGTTTTCGGCGCCGGCGGACGAGACGATAAGAGGATAAGATGAGCGATACGATCGCGCTGGTCGATGATGACCGCAATATATTGACCTCAGTTTCCATGGCCTTGGAGGCGGAGGGCTTCACGGTCCGCACCTTTACCGACGGCGAATCGGCGCTGCATGGCTTGAACGCCCAACCGGTCGATCTGGCCGTGCTGGACATCAAAATGCCGCGCATGGACGGAATGGAGCTCTTGCAGAAGCTGCGCACGCGCAGCCAAACGCCGGTGATCTTCCTGACCTCCAAGGATGACGAGGTTGACGAGCTGCTTGGCCTGCGCATGGGCGCCGATGACTATATCAAGAAGCCTTTCTCGCAACGCCTCCTGATCGAGCGCATCCGGACGCTCTTGCGCCGCGTCGAGGTCGAACAGGGCCAAGTGGAGTCGGGCGGCGGCGCCTTGGTCCAAGGCGACTTGTCGCTCGACAGCGACCGTCATTCCTGCCGTTGGAAAGGCGAGGAAGTGTCGCTGACCGTCACCGAGTTCCTGCTCCTCAAGACGCTGGCGCAACGGCCCGGCCATGTGAAGAACCGCGACCAGCTGATGGATGCGGCCTATGGTGAGAGCATCTATGTCGACGACCGAACCATCGACAGCCACATCAAACGCCTGCGCCGCAAATTTAAGGAAGTGGATCCGGGCTTCTCCCAGATTGAAACGCTCTATGGCGTCGGTTACCGGTATAAGGGCGAATAAGGCGGCGACGCCTCTTGCTTGGCGAGGTGGAAACGCCGCGCGCCAACGCCTGGAATGCTGGCCCAAATTACTGGGACGAAGTGATGGGGGATCGCGACACACCAACGGACGCGCCGCGCTCTGAGCAACCGGAGCCGCCGACCCCACGTCAACCACGCCGCCCTCGTCTGCTGAGCCCGCTCACGCGCCGGATCATGGCGGTGAACATGGTCGCGCTGGCGATCCCCGTGGTCGGATTGCTCTATTTGGGACCGTATCGCGACGCCCTGATCCAGTCCGATATGGAGGCGCTGCGCGCCCAGGGCGAGATTTTCGCAGGCGCGCTCGGAGAGGGGGCCGTTGGTCTGACCCGCGCCGGCGAGGCGGTGTTGAGCCTGGCCCCCGCGCAGCAAATCCTGTTCCGTCTGGCGCAATCGAGCAACTTGCGGGCGCGGCTGTTCGGGCGCGACGGCGCGGCGCTCGCTGACTCACAACGTCTTAGCGCCTTGGGGGCGACGGTCGATATCGAGGAACTGGCGCCGCCGGCAAGCATGAACGAAGTCATTTCGCCCATGCTCGACTTCCTCAGCCGTCTCGAGCTGATCCTCAGCCGCCAGAATATCGAAAAGCACCCAACCGCGCCGGGCGAATCCGCCGCCGACTTCCCCGAAGCGGTCTCCGCGCTCCAGGGCGAGATCACGGGCGTGGTGCGCGAGACCGAAGACGGCGTCCTGGTCCTCTCCGTCGCCTTGCCCGTCCAACGCTACTATCAGGTCTTCGGCGCCTTGATGCTGAGCAAAGACGGCGACGAAATCGCCGCCGCCCTGCGCGAAGTGCGGATCACGATCCTGCAGGTTTTCGGCGCCGCGTTGTTGGCGACCATCGCGCTCTCGCTCTACCTCGCCGGCGTTATCGCCCGCCCGCTCAACCGCCTGGCCGCCGCCGCTGAACAGGTCCGCCACAATCTCGGCCGTGAAGGCGTAGAGATTCCCGACATGTCGGCGCGCGGGGACGAGATCGGCGATCTGTCGGGCGTGCTGCGCGACATGACACAGGCGCTGCAACACAGACTGCGCGCAATTGAGCGCTTCGCCGCAGATGTCAGCCATGAGATCAAGAACCCGCTGACCAGCCTGCGCAGCGCCGTCGAAACCGCCTCGCGGATCGACGACCCGGTCAAAAAAGAAAAGCTGATGCAGATCATCCTCGACGATGTCACTCGGCTCGACCGCTTAATCACCGATGTCTCGGACGCGTCGCGGTTGGATGCGGAGCTGAGCCGCGATATCGCCGCGCCGTTGGAAATGGAGGCGGTGATGTCCACCCTGGCCAACCTGTATGCGGCGGGTTCAGACGGCGGAAATTCGGCGGTGAAGATGCAGACATACGGGTCCGGGCCGTTTTCCATCCTCGGCGTCGAAGACAGGCTGGTCCAGGTCTTCCGAAATCTGATCAGCAATGCGGTTAGCTTTAGCCCGCGCCGCGGGTCGGTCACTCTGACCCTGCGGCGCGAGGGCGCCTGGATCGAAATGGCGGTCGAGGATGAGGGGCCGGGCGTCCCGGCGAACAAACTGAAGGATATCTTCAGCCGGTTCTACACCGAACGACCGGAAGGCGAGAAATTCGGCGCCCATTCAGGGCTTGGCCTGGCGATCTCGAAACAAATCGTCGAGGCGCATGGCGGCGAGATTTTCGCCGAGAACCGAACCGCGCCGTCCGGCGATGTGCTGGGCGCGCGTTTCGTCGTGCGCCTGCCGGCGGCGGAATAACCTCCCACACTCAGATCAGCATCGCCCCTTCACGGCGCAAAAGGTCGAGTTTGGTCTCAACGCCGCGCCCGCCGGAAAAGCCGGTCATGGTTCCGTAGGCGCCGACGACCCGGTGACAGGGGATGAGGATCGGGATTGGATTCGATCCGCAGGCGCCGCCGACCGCGCGCGCCTCGCCGCCCACCGCCTTCGCCAAATCGCCATAGGTCCTGACCGAGCCGTATGGGATCTTCCGCATCTCCGCCCAAACCGACTGCTGGAACGCGCCGCCGGACGGGCGCAGCGGCAGGTCGAACGCTTGGCGCGCTCCGTCGAAATAGGCTTTCAACTGCGCCGCAGCCTCCGCCAGGAGCGGTTCCGTGGCGCCGTCATCGACATCGCCCGCCGCCGCCTCGACCCAGGTCGCGCGGGTGATCGCGCCACCTTCAGCGGTCAGACGGAAAGAACCAGTCGGCGTGGCCACGATGAGCGAGTGCAAGGCGTTGTCTTCCATACGCCAGTGAAACCCGATCGTCGCGCGGCCACAACCCAAAGGGCGTCGGTTGCAGTGTTGCGGCTTTCGGCGCCAGCCCTCCGGGTCTAGGCTCGCCGCCATGCAAACGATTCACGCATCTTGCGTTGCGATCAACGGCCATGGCGTGCTGTTGCTAGGACCCAGCGGGGCCGGCAAGAGCGACCTTGCGCTGCGCCTGATCGACACCGGGGCCATGCTGGTAGCCGACGACCGGGTGGCACTGGCGGTGCAAGACGGGGCCGTCCACGCGCGAGCGCCGGACCGGCTGCGCGGATTGCTGGAAATCTGGGGTCACGGCGTCGTCGCGCTGCCGCATTTTGCGGAGGCGCCGCTGGCCCTTGTCATCGAATTGAAACCGCGCCGTGAGATGGAAAGGATGCCCGACCCCGCCGCGAAGGACCTGCTGGGCGTCGCCGTGCCGATGGCGGCGCTGGACCCGTGGGACATTTCCGCCGCGGCCAAGGTCCGAACCTTGTTGACCGCTAAACCATTGGACTAGTCTGCTCGCCATGCATGATTCTCCACCGGACCACTCGGCTGCAGAGACCGAACCAGTCATGTTGTTGGTTACGGGCATGTCCGGGGCCGGCCGCTCGACGGCGCTGAAAATCCTGGAGGATTTTGGCTTCGATGCAGTCGATAATCTGCCGCTTTCCCTCTTGCCGCGCCTCGCCGCAGGCTCGATGACGGACGGCGCGCTGCGCGCCTCAACAGCGGTGGGCGTCGATGTGCGCAACCGCGATTTCAGCGTCGACGAGTTCTTGAAAGAGGCCCGGATCGTACGCGACCAGCTCCGCTGCTCGGTCCTTACCTTGTTTCTCGATTGCGACGACGAAGCGCTGATCCGGCGCTATGCGGAGACACGGCGGAAGCACCCGCTGGCGGCGGACAGGCCGGTCGCCGACGGTCTGGCCCTGGAGCGCCGACTTCTGGGGTCGTTGCGCGATTCGGCGGATATCGTCTTGGACACGTCGGATTCGAATATCTGGGAACTGAAACGGAAGTTGGGCGACGCGTTCGACGCTGGCGCCGCCGGACGGATGACGGTCGCCGTCACGTCCTTTTCCTACCGGCTTGGCGTGCCGCGCGACGCCGATCTGGTCTTCGATGTCCGCTTTCTGCGCAACCCGCACTACGAACCCGCGCTGCGCGACCAGACCGGCCGCGCGCCTGCCGTCGCGGCCCATATCGCCGAGGACCGAGACTACGCCGCTTTCTGGGACCGGCTGATCGATCTGCTGGATGTCGCGCTGCCGCGCTATCGCGAGGAAGGGAAGAGCTATCTGACTATCGCCTTCGGCTGCACCGGCGGCAAACACCGTTCAGTCCATTTTGCGGAGCGTCTGAGCGAGTGGTTGCGGGATCGGGAGTGGTCGGTCACTCTCTCCCATCGCGACGCGCCGGGCGGCGCCGCGTCGCCGACCGAGGGAGTGGCGGAGAGCGAGGGGCCCCGATGATCGGGCTGGTTTTAGTGACGCATGGGCGGCTGGCTGAAGAGTTCGTCGCCGCGCTTGAGCATGTCGTCGGTCCGCAAGAGCGGATCGCGGCGATCTGCATTGGCCCGGACGACGATATGGAGCAGCGGCGACAGGATATTCTGACCGCCGTTCAGACGGTCGATGGCGGCGACGGTGTCGTGCTGTTGACCGATATGTTCGGCGGCACGCCGTCGAATCTGGCGATCTCGATCATGGAGAAGGCGCTGGTGGAAGTGATCGCCGGATTGAACCTGCCAATGCTGATCAAGCTGGCCAGCATCCGCGATGACGCGACGATCGACGAGGCGGTGGAAGCCGCGCGCGAGGCGGCGGTCAAGTATATCAACATCGCCAGCAAGCTGCTGAACGGCTGACGCGGCCCGGCGATGGACGATCAAGGCGGCGAGACCCAAGAGGGCGATCCGGTCCGGGACGGAACGGTCGCGGTGACGATCCGCAATTCGCGCGGCTTGCACGCGCGAGCCGCGGCGAAATTCGTCAAATTGGCCGCCGCTTTCGACGCGTCGGTGACAGTTTCGAAGGACGATTTGGCGGTCGGCGGCGAGTCGATCATGGGGCTGATGATGCTGGGCGCCGGCAAGGGCTGCTCGGTGACCCTGTCGGCGGAAGGCCCGCAGGCCGAGACGGCGCTGTCGGCGCTGACGGCGCTGGTGGCCTCCGGCTTCGGCGAGGATGACTGACCCCGGCAAAGAGTCCGCCGCGTCCGTCGCCCTGACGGAGACCGTCTTCCAAGGCGTTGGCGTTTCGCCCGGGGTGGCGATCGGGCCGGTGCGGCTGATCGAGTTCGGCGCCTTGGCCGCGCCGCAATATCTGCTCGCGACCGAAGAAGAACGCGGCGGCGATTTAGAGCGGCTGACCCGGGCGTTGCAGAAGGCGCGGCGGCAATTGGCGGCGCTGAAGGCGAAATCCAAGTCCCTGCCGCCGGCGGCGGCTGAGGAGATGGGTCTGCTGCTGGATGCGCATGCGGCGATGCTGGACGAATCCCGCCTCGTGCGTGGGGTCCGGTCGCGTATTGGGAAGGGCGTGAACGCTGAGGCGGCTGTGCAGTCCGAGGTCCGCCGCACAGTCCGGGATTTCGAGCGGCTCGAAGACCCCTATATCGCCGCCCGTGCGGCGGATGTGCGCGAGGTCGGCGTCCGGGTCCTGCGAAACTTGATGGAAGGCAAAGCCGACGCGGCGCAGATCGGTTTCGATGCCATGCCGGACGGCGCGATCCTGATTGCCGAAGAGATCTCCCCGGCCGAAACGGCGCAGCTCGATCCGGACAAAGTCGGCGGGTTCGCCGCCGTTCTGGGCGGCGCCGAAGGTCACGCGGCGATCGTGGCGCGCTCGCTTGGTTTGCCGGCGGTGCTTGGCGCGCCGGGCCTGCTTCAAGCGATGCGCGGCGGCGAGACGGTCATTGTCGATGGCGAGGCGGGCCTGATCATCGCCCATCCGACGGCCCGAACGCTCGACCGATACCGCGACAAGCAACATCAGCAGGACAAAGCGCGGCGCCAACTCGCGAAACTGAAGACGCTGCCGGCTGTGACCCTCGACGGCTGCGAGATCGCGCTACACGTCAATCTGGAACTGCCGCGCGAGATCGAAAAGGCGGCGGACTTAGGGGCCGACGGCGTTGGCCTGTTACGCACCGAGTTCATGTTCATGAACCGCCCGGCCCCGCCCAGCGAGGAGGAGCAGTATGACTTCCTGCGGACCGTCGTCGAAGGCATGAAGGGCCGACCGGTGACGATCCGCACCCTGGATGTCGGCGGCGAGAAGCTGGCCTTTTCCTTGGGCGACGCCCTTACCGACAGTCTCGCCGGAGCGGCGAACCCCGCGCTGGGCGTGCGGGCGATCCGGCTGTCCTTGCGCGAGCCCAAACTGTTCGAGGCGCAGCTCTGCGCGATCCTGCGCGCCGCCGCCCATGGTCCGGTGCGGGTGCTGCTGCCGATGGTCACGACGCCGGGCGAAGTACGGCAAGTGCGCGAGATCATGGCCCGGCTCTGGCGCCGGTTGAAACGGCGCGGCGCAGCGCTGCCGGAGGCGCCGCCGCCGCTTGGCGTGATGATCGAAATCCCAGGCGCCGCCTTGGCCGCCGACGCCCTGGCGCAGTCCGCCGATTTCTTCGCCATCGGCAGCAACGATCTGACCATGTACACGCTGGCGATCGACCGGGCCGACGATCAGGTCGCCCATCTCTACAATCCCCTACACCCGGCCGTATTGCGGTTGATCGAATTCTCGGTTCAGGCCGCGCTACGCGCCCGGCTGCCGGTCAGCGTCTGCGGCGAGATCGCTGGCGACCCGCGCTTCACCGCGCTGCTGCTGGGCATGGGCGTGCGCGAATTATCGATGGCGGCCCCGTCCCTGTTGCGGATCAAACAACGGATCCGGAAGCTGGACCTGACCAGCGCGGCGGACCGCGCCCGCATGGTCATGGGCGTCACCGACGCCGGTCGGATCGCCGCCTTGCTCGACGATATGGACGGGCTGAGTTAGCGCGGCGCGATCATTCGAGCACAATGACGGCGCGTCGGTTGCGAAACTCCCGCGCTCCGGCGTCGGTGGCGATCAGCGGCGCGTCCTCGCCTTTACCGACGGTTTCGATCCCATCCGCCGGAAAGCCTCGGTCGACCAAGGCGGATTTCACAGTCTCGGCGCGGCGCTCTGAGAGTTTCTGGTTGTAGGCGCGCGGACCGCTGCGGTCGGTATGGCCGGTCACGGTGATCGTCACGACCTCACCGGTCTGGGCGGCGCCAAGGGCTTGCTCGACCACCTGCCGGCCGCGATCGGTCAGGGTCGCCTTGTCCCATTCGAAGAAGATGGTGAATTCCCGAACCGGGGACACGGGCGGCGGCGCGACCGGCGCTTGAGCGGCTTGGGGCCTTGCATCCGTGAAAGGCGCAGCGGCGTCCGCCGCAGCCTCGACCACAGGTTCAGCCGCCGTCTGGCGCGCGACCGGAAAGGTCCAGCGCAAGCCGACCATGAAAGAATGGCTGCTATAGTCGCTATCGACATCCACGCCGGCCTTTGAGTTGAATTCGAGATCGGGAATGTCGAAGTAACTATACGTCCCTGTCAGCGCGAGTTGCTCGGTCAGATCGACGCTGAGCCCAGCGATCGCCTGATAGGCGAAAGCGGTGTCATCGTCATCAATGGCGCCCGCCGCCGGGAATCCGCTCGCATCGACGTCGGCTGTGGCGGCCCCGAGGCCGACGCCGACATAGGGCGTCACCGGCCAATCCGGCGTATCCCACTGAGCGATCAGATTTCCCATATAGGAATAGACATCCGCATCGCCCGATGCGCGCGCGCCGTTCACCGAACCGACATCGCTGGGCCGGTAGCCCAATTCGAGCTCGGCGCGAAAGACTTGTCCGAAATCGTAGCCCAGCGCCGCCGCGCCGCTGAACTCGTCGTCCAGATCAGCAGTCTCGCTCGTCGTTGCGCTGTCCAGGTCGGAATCCCTAGGCAAAGTGTAGCCGGCGCGGCCCTCGATATACCAGCCCTCGCTGGACCCGGCCCAGCCTGACTCCGGCGCCATGCTGTCGGCGGATTTCACCGGTGTCGGGATCATCAAGAGGCCCGTCAGGAACCCGAGGACCGCGGCGCGAAACAGCGCGCCCGCCCGCGCCTCCGTCGGACGCGCGGGAATATCAAAATCGAAAAGGCTCACATGTCTCTCCACAGGCGAATTTCGCCAAATAAAAATCATCTCTCTCCAAGTAAAATATTCATGCAAATACTTAGCCAATATAGATTTTGCCTTGGTTATATTTTGGAGCGTCCCTTGTTGAGCGCTTCTCAAGACCGCGGGCTAGGCCCGGTTGCCGAACCGCGCGCCATGCTTTATGCCCCGCGCCTAATGGAAATCGGCCGGCCTAATGGCGAGGAAATGACGCACGCCGGTCCTACTCATCCGCCAAGGAGATGCATCGCATGAGCGCAGTCGCTGACTTCAAAGTCGCCGATCCCGGCCTGTCCGAATGGGGCCGGAAAGAAATTGATATCGCCGAGACCGAAATGCCGGGCCTGATGGCGCTGCGCGAGGAATATGGCCAGGCCCAGCCTTTGGCCGGGGCCCGGATCGCCGGCTGTCTTCATATGACGATCCAGACGGCGGTTCTGATCGAGACGCTGACCGCGCTGGGCGCCGAGGTGCGTTGGTCCAGCTGCAACATCTTCTCGACGCAGGATCACGCAGCGGCGGCGATCGCGGCGTCCGGCGTACCGGTCTTCGCCTGGAAGGGCATGTCAGAGGAAGAATTCTGGTGGGCGATCGATCAGACGATCGAAGGGCCGGACGGCTGGCGTCCGAACATGATCCTCGATGATGGCGGCGACCTGACCATCCGCATGCATGAGAACTTTCCCGAGCTGATGAAAGACGTGCGCGGCCTGTCGGAGGAAACCACCACCGGCGTGCACCGCCTCTATGAGATGGAGAAAGCCGGGACGCTGACCGTGCCGGCGATCAACGTGAATGACAGCGTCACAAAGTCGAAATTCGACAATAAATACGGCTGTCGCGAGAGCCTGGTGGATGCGGTGCGTCGCGCGACCGACGTCATGATGGCCGGCAAGGTCGCGACCGTCTGCGGCTTCGGCGACGTCGGCAAAGGCTCGGCCGACAGTCTGCGCAACGCCGGCTGCCGGGTGCTGGTGACCGAGGCCGATCCGATCTGCGCGCTGCAGGCCGCGATGGAAGGCTATGAGGTTGTCACCATGGAGGACGCCGCGCCGCGCGCCGATATCTTCGTCACCGCAACCGGCAATGTCGACGTGATCACCGTCGACCACATGCGCCAGATGAAAGACCGCGCGATCGTCTGCAATATCGGCCATTTCGACAGCGAGATTCAGATCGGCGATTTGAAGAATTTCAAATGGTCGAACATCAAGCCGCAGGTCGACGAGGTCGAATTCCCCGATGGCAAGAAGCTGATCATCTTGGCGGAAGGCCGCCTGGTGAATCTGGGTTGCGCCACCGGGCATCCCAGCTTCGTGATGAGCGCGTCTTTCACCAATCAGGTCTTGGCCCAGATCGAATTGTGGAAGAACGCGGACGAATATGAGCGGAAGGTCTATGTGCTGCCCAAGCATCTGGACGAAAAAGTCGCGGCGTTGCATCTCGAGAAAGTCGGCGCGATGCTGACCAAACTGTCACAGGAACAGGCCGACTATATCGGGGTGAATGTGCAAGGCCCGTTTAAGCCCGACGCCTATCGCTACTGATTTTGATCGGCCGGCCCTGTTCCGTGGGCGGCGAGCGTTGGGCGGCTGGCGCGCCTATCGGCGAGCGCTTATAAGACCGTTAGGGAAGCCGCGTGAGGCGGCGTCCCGGCTCTGTCGGAACGTTCGGACGAGGCGCAGGTGGCCGGCGATGTTCTGATCTTTGAGGCGTTCGGCGTTGCGGCGCTGGGTTTCGCGACCGTCGGCGCCGTCGGGCTTGTCATGGCGGCGGCGCTGCGGCCGGCCGCCCCGCGCAAGCCGTCCCCTGCACCCAACGACGCCGAGATCCGCCGCGAGTCTGCTGATGAGACTGGCTACCACGCCAATTCGAAAGCAGCGGCGCTGCTCGGCAGAGCGCAGTTCTTGCGCTTTGACGAGGTTTTCCGACGCCCGCATCCCGGCCCGGTCGATCCCGAGCGGGCGATGCGGGACTTGTTCGATTTCGGCGTTGGTTTTCAAATCGAAGCCGAGGCGCGGGCGACCAAGCGCCGTCTTCGTCTCGAAAGCCGCGAAAAGGCCGGGACCGTCACCCTGCGTCTCACCGATATTTCGGGCGCGACTGAAGGGTCACGGCAATCGGGCGATACCGGCTCGGCGCCGTGGGCGGTCTGGGACGCCCTGCCTTTTCCGGCTTGGCGGCGCGATCCCGAAACCTTGGCAGTCATGGGCGCGAACCAGGCTTATTGGCGGGCCCTGGGTTTGGAAAAGCAAAGCCGGGCGCATCTGGCGGTTGAGCTGGGGGCCGGGGCGATCGGCGAATTCGGCCGCGCCCTGGCGCGCCGCGCAGCCGTGAGCGGCGCGGCGCAGAGCGAACGCCACCACGTCGTCGTCAACGGCGAGCGCCGGCTGTACCAGTTCACCGAAACGCCCCTACCGGACCTCAATGTCCTGATCGGCCACGCCATCGACCAAACGCCGCTTGAGGAGGCGCAGTCTCAGACCCTAGAGAGCCAGGCCGTACAGCGAGCGGTTTTGGAGCGCATGGTCAACGCCATTGCGATCTACGGCGCGGACCGCCGATTGACCTTCTTCAATCAGGCCTTCTGCGCCATGTGGGGCTTGAGAAGCCGGGACCTGGCCGACAACCCCGCGATCGGCGAGGTCCTGGATCAACTGATTCAGGGCCGCCGGATGCCCGAGATCATCGATGTGCCCGCCTACAAACGCGCCCGTGAAGCCCTGTTCACCAATCTGGTCGAGCCGACGCAGGAACTGCTGCACCTGCCGGACGAACGAACCGTCAAACTGACCATCGCGCCGCACCCGTCCGGCGGCCTGATGTTCATCTTCGAGGATGTCACGGACCGGATCAGCCTGGAACGCTCCTTCAATACCTTGACCAAGGTTCAGCAAGCGACCCTGAACAACCTGTATGAAGGGGTCGCCGTTTTCGGCGCAGACGGCCGCCTTCGGCTCTCAAACGCCCGATTCCCCAGACTCTGGAATTTGACCGACGCGGATGTGGCCGGCGGGCCGCATATTTCCGAACTGGTCGACCGGCTTCAGGACTCTTTCGCCGGCCCCGGCGATTGGGCGCTGTTCAAGGCGCGGCGGGTGCAGGAGATCACCGCGCCGCGCCCGAATGTCGGACGGATGGAGCTAAGACCGTCCCGAATCCTGGACTATGCCGATGTGCCGTTGCCCGACGGTCAATGTCTGATGCTGCTGTTGGACGTCACCGACACGACGAATGTGCGGCGCGCGCTGGAAGACCGCAACGCGGCGCTGCAGAACGCCGATCTGTTGAAGGCGCAGTTCATCTCGAACATGTCCTATGAATTGCGCACCCCGTTGAACGCGATCGTCGGTTTCAGCGAGATGCTGAAAAGCGGCCTCGCCGGCCCGCTGAACGACCGTCAGAGCGACTATGTCTCCAATACGCTCAGCGCCTCCACGCTGTTGGCTAAAATGGTCAGCGATCTGCTCGACTTGGCGGCCATTCAGGCCGGTTTCCTGGAACTGAGCCCAGAGCGTCTGTCGGTGCGCGACCTGCTGTCGGACGTCGCCGCCGAGGTTCAAGCCGAGGCCGCCGAAAAAAACGTGGTGGTCGAGATCGATCCGGCCGACGAGGATCTCACTCTAGAAGGGGACAAGACGCGAATCAGAGAGGCCCTGGCCCTGATGGCCGGCAACGCGATCACTGTCTCGCCCGCGAACTCCGTCGTACGCGTGACGGCGCGAAGCGGCCCAATATCCACACCGAACAGCGATCAGGATGGCGATGTCGAACCGGATATGGAGAACGGCGTGCGCTTCACCATCGAGGATTCTGGCGCGAGCGATTCGATCGACGAACGCATTCGAAGTTTTGAGGATTTCACCCGGGCGGGCGGCGGGCAGAGCGACCGATTCGGTGTCGGGTTGAGTCTGGCCCTCGCCAGGAGCCTGATCGAATTGCATGGCGGAACAATCGCTTTTCGACGCGCGGATGCAGGCGGCGGCTGTTTCCTGTGCGCCCTTCCGAAAGTCCAAATCGTCTCGGGGCGCAAACCAGTCGGGGGACGCAGCGGCTTGCCGATCGGCTGATGCTCCTTGCGAATCGTGTGAAACAGCGACCGTCGCGATGGCCGCCATGCGCGGCCACGCTTGAAACGCTGTCTGAGAGCCGATGGAGACACTGATCACCCTGCCCCTCGCATCGGAAGAGGAAACGATGGCTCTGGGCGCGTCCTTAGCGCCGATCCTGCGCCCCGGCGATGTGGTCGCTTTGCGCGGCGATCTTGGCGCCGGCAAGACCGCGCTGGCGCGTGGCGCGGTGCAATCAGTTCTGGGCCCGGATACAGAGACGCCAAGCCCCACCTTCACCCTGGTTCAGACCTACGACTTCCCCGTCGGCGAGCTTTGGCACTGCGACTTGTATCGGTTGGAGCAGCCCGACGACGCCCTAGAACTCGGGCTGGAGGACGCCTTTGCCGACGCGATCTGCCTGATCGAATGGCCCGACCGGTTGGGGCCGTACTTACCGGCCGACCGCTTGGACTTGGCCCTCACGATCACCGGGGACGCAGCGGCCGAGGCGCGTTCGGCGGAACTGCGCGGCGGCCCCGCTTGGCGCGCTCGTTTACAAGCGGCGGGGTTGCTGCATGTCTGAACGCGCCGCGCTCATGGAGTCTTTCCTCGCCGCGCATGGCTGGTCCGGCGAGCATCGGTCCGTCTTGGCCGAGGACGCCTCCTTCCGCCGCTACGAGAGGCTCGTGAACGACTGGCGTCGCGCCGTCTTGATGGACGCGCCGCCCGACCATGAGGATGTCCGCCCCTTCGTCGCGATGGCGCGGCGGCTCCGCGCGCATGGTTTCTCGGCCCCTGAGGTGCTGGACGCCGATATCGAGAACGGCTTCCTGCTGTTGGAAGATCTCGGCGACGCCACATTCACGGCGATGCTGCGGCAGGGCGCCGACGAGGCGACGCTCTACGCCCAGGCGACGGAATTCCTGATCCAGCTTCATCGACGCGAAGTTGCAGACGGCGCGAATTCCGACCCGGAAGGCCAACTCGCCCCCTATGGCGTCGACCAGGCGTTGGCGCATGCGCGCCTGTTCCTCGACTGGTATTTTCCGGCGGCGACCGGCGCGACGATTTCGCAAGAAGGCTCGGACGCATTCGACGCGGCCTGGCGCGCGTGCCTGCCGATCGCATACCGCACCCGTCAGGGCGTTACGCTGTATGATTTCATGGTCGACAATCTGATGTGGCTGCCGGATCGGGACGGCGTCGGCTGTGTGGGATTGCTGGATTTTCAGGACGCGGTCTGGGCCCCGGTCACCTATGATCTCGCCTCGCTGCTGGAAGATGCGCGTCGGGACGTCTCGCCCGCTGTGGCGGCGACGATGAAGCGACGCTTCCTGGACGCCTTCCCGACCCTCGACCGCGCGGATTTCGACGCCTCTTACGCGATCATGGCGGCGCAACGCAGCACGCGTATTCTCGGCGTCTTCACGCGGCTCTGGCGGCGCGACGGGAAGGCGGGCTACCTCCAGCATATCGACCGGGTCTGGCGCTGGCTGGAGGGCGATCTCGCGCATCCGTCCCTGGCCCCGGTGCGCGCCTGGTTCGACGCCTGGCGCCCGCCCGAAACGCGCACGAGGCCTGACCGATGAGCGGGGTCGGACAGGTGAACGCGGCGGCGACCAAGATCGATAGCGCGATGGTGCTGGCGGCGGGCTTCGGCCGGCGCATGGCGCCGATCACCGACACGACGCCGAAACCGCTGGTGCGCCTCGCCGGGCGACCGCTGATCGATTGGGCCCTGGATCGGTTGGCGGCGGGCGGGGTCACGCGTTTTGTCGTCAACACCCACTATCTCTCCGATCAGTTGGAATCGCATTTCAAGGATCGGCCTGAGATCGCCCTGAGCCATGAGGAGACGATCCTCGAGTCCGGCGGCGGCGTCCGCGCGGCGTTGGGCCGGCTTGGTCCCAACCCTTTCTTTGTCGCCAACGCCGACGCGGTCTGGCTCGACGGGGTTAGTCCGGCGGTGGATCGGATGCGGCGCGCCTGGGACCCGGCGCGGATGGACATTCTGCTGCTGTTGACCCCCTCGGTCGGCGCCTATGGCTATGACGGGCCCGGCGACTACCGCTATGACGCGGACGGGACGCCGCATCATCGCGGCGAGGACGTCGCAGCCCCCTTCGCCTTCGCCGGGTTGCAGATCATCAAAGCGTCCTGCTTTGACGATGCGCCCCAGGGTCCGTTCAGCCTGCGGCGGCTCTACGATCAAGCGGAGGCTAAGGGCCGGCTTAGCGCGATCACCCATGACGGCGAATGGTATCATGTCGGCACCGAGGACGCGCTGCGCGAAATCGAGACCGTCATCGAAGAAGGCTATACGCGCGCCAATACGCGCTAGCCGTGCTAGGGTCTGTTGATGCAGTTCGGCCGCGTTCATTCGATCCCCGCCCAGCACTCTTTCGTCGACACGCTGGCGGACGCGTTGCTGGCGGATTTCGGCGATGATCCGCTGCGCCTGTCTGAGGTCTTGGTGCTGCTGCCGACGCGGCGGGCGGCGCGTAGCCTGCGCGAGGCCTTTCTGCGCCGAACCAACGGCGCCGCGATGCTGTTGCCGACCATGCGTCCGATCGGCGATGTCGATGAAGACGAACTAATTCTATACGCCGCCGGTGACGAAGGGCCGGGCTCAGGCACGACGCTCGACCTGCCGCCCGCCGCGCCGGAACTGCACCGCCGCCTCACCCTGGCGCGGCTGATCGCCACGGTCGGCGCCGCGTTCGGCCACCCAGCGCCGGAACATTGCCTGCGTCTGGCGGCGGAATTGGCGCACCTGATCGATCAGGTTCATACCGAGAATCTGTCCTTCGACGCGCTGGATACGCTGGTACCCGACGCCTTCGCCGAGAATTGGCGGCAGACCCTGACCTTCCTACAGATCATCCGCGAGACCTGGCCGTCGATTCTGGAGGCGGACGGGGTGATCGATCCGGGCGATCGGCGCAACCGGCTCATTCTGGCCCAGGCGCAGGCCTGGCGGGACAAGCCACCGGCCCATCCGATCATCGCCGCCGGCTCCACCGGCAGCATTCCGGCGACGGCGGTGCTCTTGGGGTCCGTGCTCTCGGCGCCGCAGGGCGCCGTCATCCTGCCTGGGCTCGATCGCGACCTGGATGAGGAGGCCTGGGAAGAAGCAGGACGCGACGAGACACACCCTCAATACGGTCTCTGTGTATTGTTACGAAAACTCAAGACGGCGCGCGAGTCGGTGATCGATTTAACCGGGCCGATGCCGCCCAACCCGAATCGCCGGGCCCGGATCCAGCTTCTGGCGCAGGCGCTGCGGCCGGCGGTCACTACGGACGCCTGGCGCGGGTTGGACGCTGTCGCACCGGCCGCGCTGAAGGGCGTCTCGCTGGTCGCCGCCCCAACCCAACAGGCCGAGGCCGCGACGATCGCCCTGATCATGCGCGAGGCTTTGGAGACGCCAAGCCGTCGCTGTGCGCTGGTCACGCCGGACCGGGTCCTGGCGCGGCGGGTCGCGGCGTCGCTACAACGCTGGGGGATTGAGGTCGATGACAGCGCCGGCGCGCCGCTGGAGTCGACGCAGGCCGCCATCTTCTGCCGACTGATCCTCGACGCCGTGCGCAAGGCTTTGGCCCCAACCGCACTGCTGGCGTTGCTCAAGCACCCGCTGACTTGGCGCGACGCCGAGATCGGACGCTTCCGCAATGAGATAAGGATGCTGGAGAGAGCCGCCCTGCGCGGTGTGAAACCGGCGCCGGGCGCAGCGGGACTGAAAGCGGCGATCGAAGACAGCGCGACCCTGCGGGACGGTAGGACAACCGCCGATCAACGCGCGCGCCTCAACGATTTGGTCGATTGGGCGGCGGACCTTTTGGCGCCCCTGATCGCGCTCTATGACGGGACGCGCCGCCCGACCCGCGCCTTCGCTGAAGCGCATATCAGCGCCGCAGAAGGGCTGGCCGGCGGCGCAGAGCGGCTCTGGCGCGGCGAGGCGGGCGAGAACCTCGCCGGGCTTGTCGCGGAATTAACCGACGCGCCGGCGGCCGGAGCGTTCGAGATCACCGGCGCCGACTATGCCGGCGTGTTCGCCGCCCTTCTGGCCGGCCGGGTCGTACGGCCGCGCTATGGCGCGCATCCGCGGCTGGCGATCTGGGGTCCGCTCGAGGCGCGGCTGCAACAGGCGGATTTGGTGATCCTGGGCGGGCTGAATGAGGGTGTCTGGCCGCCGGAGGCGCGCACGGACGCCTGGATGTCGCGGCCGATGCGCAAGGATTTCGGTCTGCCGGCTCCCGAACGGCGGATCGGCCTCAGCGCCCATGACTTTCAGCAGGGTTTCGGCGCGCCGGACCTGGTGCTGACCCGGTCCGAGAAAATCGACGGCGCGCCGACCGCGCCCTCGCGTTGGCTGTCGCGGCTCTTGGCGCTTCTGAATGCGGAGGCAAGAGCAGCGCTGACGCCGCCCCGCCCCTGGCGCGATTGGGCGACAGCGATCGACCGCGCCGCACCCGGCGACGGCCGGCCAGCGGTCCGGCCGGCGCCGAGGCCGCCGGTCGCCGCGCGGCCGAACAAGCTTTCGGTGACGCGGATCGAGACCCTGCTGCGCGACCCCTATGGCGTCTATGCGGAATATGTGCTGCGCTTACGCCGACTCGATCCGCTGGAGGCGGCGCCGGGCCCGGCCGACCGCGGCAACGTTGTTCACGCGGCGCTGGAATCCTTCATCGGCGCCTTCCCTTCAGGCCCATTGCCCAGAGACGGCGCCGCACGCCTAGAGGCGTTCGGACGCGACGCGTTCGGGCGCCTGCTCGACGAGCCGACCGTGCGGGCCTTCTGGCTGCCGCGCTTCCGCCGGATCGCCGATTGGTTTCTGCATGAGGAGACAATTCGGCGGGAATGGCTGGAACAAAGCTGGGTCGAGGCGGATGGACGCTACAGCTTCGAGACCCTCGTAGGTGAATTCACAATCTTTGGAAAGGCGGACCGAATCGATCGTCTTTCTGACGGCGGCTATGCGCTGATCGACTATAAGACCGGCCAGCCGCCGCCCAACAAGGAGGTGCAATCCGGTCTCGCCCCGCAACTGCCTTTGCTGGCCGCCATCCTGGCCGAAGGCGGTTTCGAGGATTGCCCGCCCGGCGCTGTGCGCTCTTTCGCCTTCTGGCGCCTGAGCGGCGGCGACCCGGCCGGGTCGATCCATGAGGCGAGCGCCGGCAAGGGGCTCAGCGCCGACGCCCTGGCCGCATTTCAACTGGAACGCCTCAAGGGCTTGATTGAGGCGTACAGCCATGTCGAGACGCCCTATCTGGCCACCCCGAAACTAACGAACCGGCCCGCCTATAGCGACTATGAGCATCTCTCGCGAATCGCGGAATGGGGCGAAACATGAGCGCCCAGGACCACGCCGTGACAAGCGCCGCCAACGAGAACAGCGTCGATCCGACCGAGAACCAACGCCGCGCCGCCGATCCGGGCGCCTCGGTCTGGGTCTCGGCCAGCGCCGGCAGCGGCAAGACAAAAGTCCTGACCGATCGGGTCATGGCGCTGTTGCTGCATGGCGTCCGGCCCGAGCGCCTGCTCTGCATCACCTTCACCAAGGCGGCGGCGGCGGAAATGGCGCTGCGCATCAATGACCGGCTGGCCGGCTGGACCCGCGCCGAAGACAGCGTTGTCGCCGATGAAATCGCCGCCATTCTGGGCCGCGCGCCGGAAAGCGCCGAGCTGCGCCGCGCCCGGCGTCTGTTCGCCCAAGTGCTCGATGCGCCGGGCGGACTAAAGATCCAGACCGTACACGGCTTTTGTCAGTCGATCCTCGGCCGTTTCCCGCTCGAGGCCGGCGCGCCGCCGCGTTTCGATGTGGTCGATGAGCGCGGCGCCGAAGAGATGACCCTGGCCGCTCGGGATATGGTGCTTAGCCGGGCCGAAGACGATCCCATGCTGGCCGAAGCCTTGAACACGATCAGCCGTCGAACCCTGGAGGACCGGTTCGGCGCGCTGTTGACCGCTTTGGCCGGGGAACGCACGCGCCTGCGCCGGTTTCTGCGCCCGGACGGCGCCGGGTTCGAAGCGGCGATCGACCGGCTCTACGCCATTCTCAACGCCCGGCGCGGGGTCGAGCCGGAAGAAGTCGAACGCGCCGCCTGCCAGGACGGGGCCTTCGACCAAGGGGCGTTGGGCGATGCGCTGGCGGCGATGCGGGCCTTCGGTTTGGGCAAACGCGGGTCCGGCGCGCAAGAAACGCTGACAGACTGGCTGGAAGCGGACCAAACGGCGCGGCCGGGCCTCTATCCCGCCTATCGCCGGCTGTTCTTTAAGACCGACGGCGGGCCGATGGATTTCGCCTGGCTCTATGGCAAGCGATTCATCGAGACGCACCTGGGCGTTTGCAGCGCCTTGGAGGCGGAACAAGCGCGGCTGGAAGATGTCGGGCGGCAGGCCAGCCGGCAGACCACGGCGACCGCCACCGAGGCCTTGATCCGATTGTCGCGGGCGATCATCGCTCGCTACGACCGTTTGAAGGCGGCGCGCGGCGTCTTAGACTATGACGATCTGATCCTGCGCACGCGCGACCTGCTGACGAATGTCAACGCCGCCTGGGTGATGTTCAAGCTGGATGGCGGCCTGGAGCATATCCTGGTCGATGAGGCGCAGGACACCAGCCCCGAGCAATGGGAGATCGTGCGCGCCCTGGCCGACGAGTTCTTTACCGGCGAAGGTCAGTTCGACGACACGCCGCGCACGCTGTTCGTCGTCGGCGATGTGAAACAGTCGATCTATAGTTTCCAGCGCGCCGATCCGGCCGAGTTTCTGCGCATGCGTCGGCATTTCTCGAAACGGCTGGCCGAGTCGATAGAGCCCTTGCGCGAAGTCCCGTTGGAGGTCTCGTTTCGCTCAACCAGTGCAGTGCTTCGGGCGGTCGATCACGCCTTCGCTTCAACCGAGGCGCGGGACGGCGTTGCGCCGCCGGACGAGGCGATCCGACATTTCGCCCATCGCGCCGGCGCACCCGGCCATGTGGCGCTTTGGCCCCTGGTTCAGAAGATCGACGAGGAGCCGGAGGATGTCTGGCAGGCCGCCGCCCACGCCTCGCCCCAGACACCGCCGGCGCGCCGTCTGGCGCAGGGGATCGCCGCCCAAGTCGCGGACTGGATTGGCGGACGGCGCCTGCCGAGCCGTCAGGGTCGTCCGGCCAGCGCCGGCGACATCCTGATTCTGGTGCGCAGCCGCACGCCGCAACTGGTCGATTCTTTGATCGGCGAATTGAAGCAGCGCGGCGTCTCCGTCGCCGGTCTCGACCGTATGCATTTGGGCGAACAGATCGCGGTGATGGACATGATGGCGCTGGTCCGATTCGCACTTCTGCCGGAAGACGACCTAACGCTGGCGACGGTGTTGAAAGGCCCCTTCATTACCTTAAACGAGGAAAAACTCTTCAAGCTGGCCTATGATCGTGGCGAGGCCAGCCTGTGGAGCCGGCTTCGGGACATGGCGAAAGGCGACGAGACCTTAAGCGCCGCATGCGACTGGCTGAGCGGATTGCTGGATCGCGCCGATCGGGCGCCGCCCTATGAATTCTATGCCCAGCTTCTGCATGGCGCGTGCCCACGCCTGGGTCTGCTCACCGGTCGGGCCTTGACCGGTCGCGAGGCGCTATCGGCGCAGTTCGGAGTCGAGGCGGAGGACCCGGTGGACGAATTCCTCTCCCTGGCGCTCGACTATGAACGTGGCCGCGCCGTGTCCTTGCAGGGGTTCGTGCAATGGTTCGACGCTGGCGACGCTGAGATCAAACGCGACATGGAGGCGGGCGAGCAGGACGCGCTGCGGATCATGACGGTGCATGGGGCCAAAGGACTGCAGGCCCCGATCGTCATCCTGGCCGACGCCGGGCGCGGCGCATCGGACGTCAACACCGCGCCGGTCGTCCATTGGGTCAAGGACGCGGCCGCCTCGAGCGCCGCCCATACGGACGTGCTGCCGGTCTGGTCGCCAAACCGGTCGGTCGAGGAGGATCTCGGCGCCGCAGCCCGGGCCGAAAAGACGCGGCGTGATCAAGAGGAACATCGCCGCCTGCTCTATGTCGCCATGACGCGGGCGGAAGACGCGCTCTATCTCTGCGGGATTCAGACCGGGCGCGCGCCGGCCCCCGATTCCTGGCATCAAACGGTCTGGCGTGGCCTCGCTGAAAGCCCGGATGCAGTCCTTGAGCCGTTCGAGAGCGGCGATGGCTGGCAAGGAGAAAGCCTGTCCCTGCGGATCGGCGATGAGGGCGCGGTGGCGGCCTTGGATCCGGCGGCGGAAGCGGCGGCGGCTCAGATCCCTCTGGCCGTTGCGGACCCGCCGGGCTGGACACGGCGGCCGCCGCCCGCCGAACCGGCGCCGCCGCGCCCGATTGCGCCCAGCCGACCCATCACCGAGGATCCGCCGGTTCTCTCACCGATGGCGGCGGTCGACAGGCAAGGCGGCGCCGCGCGCTTCAAGCGCGGGCTGTTGATCCACCGGCTGCTGCAATCCCTGCCGGACCGCGCCCCGGCGGACCGGCGCGCGGCGGCCCTGGCCTTCCTGTCGCGCCCAACCCACGGGCTGGACCCCGAGACGGTCGCACAGATCAGCGACGAGGTGATGCGGGTTCTGGAGCACCCGGATTTCGCCCCGCTGTTCGGCCCCGGCAGCCGCGCCGAGGCGCCCTTGACCGGCCTGATCGAGGGGCCCGACGGTCCGGAAGTCGTGTCCGGCCAGGTCGACCGGCTGCTGGTCACACGCGAGGCGGTCTACGTCATCGACTATAAGACGCTGCGGCCGCCGCCGGAGACGCCGGAAGCGACGCCGGCCGCCTATCTTCGCCAAATGTCGGCCTATCGCGCTGTTCTGACACAGATTTTCCCGGATCGTCCGATCCGCTGCGCGCTGCTCTGGACCGATCAGGCGCGTCTGATGGAGTTGGATCGCGTTCTGTAAAAACTGTGGTGACGCAACGGCGCCGGTGGGATCGCTTGACCCGCCGCGCGGCGCTTCTTACCTGTGATTGACTGAACGAAGCCAAATAGTTGTTCGCGCGCGCCAAGGCCGCGACCGACGCAATCTCCCGACAAAAACAGAAACCGTATCAAGAAATAGGAATCGTAAAGGCGCGCATTTTACGCCACACTACCGGCCGAAATCGGACGCGCGCCTACGACCGCGAAGGAGGATCAGATGTCGACAGTGAATGTCAGCGACGGTGACTTTAAATCTCAAGTGCTGGACGCAGACGGCCCCGTGGTCGTCGATTATTGGGCCGAATGGTGCGGTCCCTGCAAAATGATCGGCCCTGCGCTTGAAGAAATCGCCGCCGAAATGTCCGGCAAAGTCACGATCGCCAAGCTGAATATCGACGACAATCCACAGACCCCGTCGCAATATGGCGTGCGCGGCATCCCGACCCTGATGGTCTTCAAAGGCGGCGAGGTGGTCGCCACCAAGGTCGGCGCCATGCCCAAGAGCCAACTGTCCGATTGGGTCAACTCGGTCGTCTGATCCGGCCTTTTCAGGTTCCCGTTTTCAAGAAGCCGTCCGGGCGCGCCCGGGCGGCTTTTTTCTGTAACGCTGCGTCACTCCGGCTGCAGAACCGTTGTCTTGTAGCGCGCCTCCCATTCCTTCCGGCGTGATTCGCCCTGTCCGACGAAGCATTCGCTCGACAAAAGGCAGTCCTGCATACGGTCCACTCTGAACTGACGAAAATCTCGGCGCAGCTCACACCAGGCGACCAGCACCACAGCGCTGACGTAATAGATGACAGCCAAGGGCCAGACCAAGCGCTGTGTCGTATCGCCGGAGTCGGCTCTGTAGCGCAGATTGAGTTTCTGCTCTTCGCGGATCGCATTTCGGATCGCGGCCAAATCGGCGTGCGGCGGCGCTTTCGCGCCCCAGATCGAGGTTAGAAGCGCCTCGGCGTCCGGCGCGGCCTCATGTAGTTTCAGCGCCGCCCGCTGCGCCGCCTTCACAAGCGCAGTGTCGCCCGTCCGCGCGATCATGCGCAGGCCCAGCGACACCGCCTCCGCCTCTTCCACATCGAACCGCACCGGCGGCAGATCGTAGCCCGGCCGCATGATGTAGCCGACGCCCGCCTGGCCGTCGATCGGGGTCCGCAATCCCTGAAGCACGGCGATATCCCGGTAGACAGTGCGTTTCGACACTTCCAGACGCTCGGCCAATTCCTCCGCCCGGCAGGGCTTCCTGGCCGTGCGTAGAATTTGAATGATCTCGAACAAACGGTCGGTTCGGCGCACGGGCGGCCCTCTGCAGATTGCTGACACACCGTTGGCGCCAGCGGATCGATAGGTTGCGACTGCAGCTTAATTCAGCGGTGCGGCGGCAACCATGGCGAACCTGACAATCACACTCTCATCTCCTGACAGAATTGCTCGGCGCACGGGACTCGCCGCCGTTTTCCTTTCCGCACTCTTGTTCAGCACGGCGGGTCTGTTCAGCAAAGGCGCGGCGACGGACGCCTGGAGCGTCCTGTTCTGGCGTGGCCTATCCTCTGCGCTTGTGGTCTTCATCTTCCTCATCGCGAAAGCCGACCTGCGCCGCCAAATCCGGCCCTTCGCGGGGCGAAACTGGCGACCCGCCTGGTTGGCGGTTGCAATTTGCACGTCCGGCAGCGCCGCCTTCGTCCCGGCCTTCAAGCTGACCAGTATTGCGAATGTCGTGCTGATCTACGCCGCCGCGCCCTTCGTCGCGGCTCTGTTGGCATGGCTGGCTTTGCGCGAAAGACCCGCCGCCCGCGTGATGCTGGCCAGTATGGCGGCGTTGGCGGGGATCGCGGTCATCGTCGGCGGATCGGCGAGCCTAAGCGCGACCGGCCTGCTCGGCGATGGTTTAGCGCTGTGGATGACCATGATGATGGCGGCGGTGATGGTGCTCTATCGGCGCTGGCCGGATACCCCGACCGCCACGCCGACCGCGCTGTCTTCGCTGGCGATCGTCGGATTGGCGTCGATCTTCAGCGATCCGTTGGCCGCCTCGATCGACGCGATCGCCTTGTCTCTGGCCTTTGGATTCGTGTTTGCGACGGCGAGCATCCTGCTGATGGAAGGATCGAAACATTTGCCGTCTTCGGAAACCGCTCTGATCAGCATTTTCGAGACGCCGCTGGCGCCGTTCTGGGCTTGGCTGATCCTGTCAGAGACGCCGAGCGGCGTCACAGTGATCGGCGGCGCGATGATTTTGGCCGCTATCCTGGCCAGTCAGGTGAAAAGGCCCTAGCGCCAAAGCGCCGGGGCCGAGCGCGCGTGATCGCTTGCCGCCTACCATGTCTCGCCCTACCCGCCCCAGCTCTCTTGTCGGCGAAAGACCAAAAGAGCGGCCAGGGTCAGGAGCGATTATCCAAAGATGGCGGCGCCCGCGCCCCGGACAGACGTGAGCAGCGCCTTCGCGTTCGGCCCGGTCATCGTCGTCGAGCAACTGGGCGGCGACACCTTTCTGCGTGTCGATGCGCCCGAGGTCGGGACGACTACGCCGCGTACGTCCGGCATCCGCGTGGTCTGCAAGGGCGAAACAGTCGGCCTTACGGTCGACCCTGCGCAAAGTCGCCTGTTCGACGCCGCAGGCGACGCGGTGACGCGGCGCGCCTAGGTTGGTGCGCCGGGGCTAAGAAAATGTCGTACGCGCGGCGGCGACCCGCCGCGTTGAAGCTCATGGACACGGTCCTGGATGTCGCGGTCTTCGCCAGTTACATGCTCATGATGGCGGAGATGTTCGGTCCAAGACGCTTCGTACCAGGTTTCGACGAAACAGTCCGGCTCCTCTACAGACTGCATCAGCGTCCAGCCATAGCCTCCCCCTCTGCGCCGGGCCTGAGCAAGGGGCGCGGCCGCCGCACGAAACGCATCGATGTTTTGCGGATCGACACGGTAAGAGATTTGTATCATCACGGGACCTTGCTCTCCGGCGTCCGCCCGCACAACTTCCGGTTCTGGCCAGTGTCTGGATGGCGATAGGTCAAGCGATGCCCCCTGTCCGAGTTTCGCCCGCCAGGTAAGTGGCACGAAAATTAATAGCCCGGCGGCTGCGATCATCAGGGCGATCGACATACCGGCCAAGTTAGCGACTTGGCCCCAGATCAAACTGCCACCGGCCATGGACCCGAAAAAGACCGTAAGAAAGATCGATAATCCCCGGGCTCTCACCCAGTCCGGCAAGGCGACTTGCGTTGAGAATTGGAGGCTGGACACGACCGCAATCCAACAAACTCCGGTCACCGCCGAGGCCGCCACCGCGACCAACGGGTTCGGGTTCGCGGCGAATGCGGCGAGGACCAACGCCGTGCCGATTGAGCCTACGCCGACGACGCCATTGACGCCAAATCGTCTGCGGGCCAACGGTAGAACCAGCGCGCCGGCCGCTGCACCCGCCCCGACAGCCGTGAGGAGAACGCCGTACAGCACCGGCCCACCGCCTAACGTCTCGCGCACAATCACGGGCAGCATCGCCCAATACGCGCTTGCAAAGGCGAAGAACGCGCCCGCTCGGACCAACGTCGCTTTGAGCGGCGCGCTGTTCAGTGTGTAGCGAAGGCCCGCCAGGATCGCGCCGCCTATCTGTTCAGGAGGCAAGCGTCGGGCCGGCGCCGGGGGCGGCGACCACCACAAGAGCGCCGCGAGAACGACCACGAAGCTCACCGCGTTGAGCGCGAACGGCGCCCATACGCCGAGCGCGACGATCAAAAAGCCCGCCACGGCCGGACCTATCGCGCGGCTCGCATTGATCCCCATGGAATTAAGCGCGATCGCCGCCGGCAACTCCGGCTTGGGTACAAGACTGGGGACGATAGCCAGCCAGGCCGGGGCCAGGAAGGCCGCCCCCGTGCCAAGTAGGAACGTGAACGCCAATAGCAGCCGCGGCGTCATCATGTCGGCGTAGACCACGACAGCCAACGCAGTCGCTGTGACGCCAAGCAGTGCATTGACGACGATCAGGATCCGTCGACGATCGACAATGTCCGCAACCGCGCCCGCGAGAAGCGCGAACAGAAAGATTGGTAGTGTTGTCGCAGCCTGCACGGCCGCCACGACGAAGGGTGAGGACGAGAGCTCCGTCATCAGCCAGCCGGCTCCGACATCGTTCATCCAGGTTCCGACATTAGAGACGACCGTTGCTGTCCAGAGCATGGCGAAGGGCGCATGGCCGAAAGGGGCCCAAGCGCCAGTCGCCGCGCGCCGGTTTCGATCCGAAGTCTCGTCGTCTTTGGTCTCAGCTGTCGACACGATCACACCGCGAAGCAGGAGCATCCGAGCGCGCCCCAGAAGGCTTGCTTTGCCGTATCGGCGATCGGCAGCGGCGTAGTCCAGGCGATTTGATGGTTGTGGCCATGCATGCCGCAACCATGAGCGCAACCGTCATGGCAAGCGCGTGCATGCTGAGAAGCCGGCGTCGCGTTGGCGGCCTGACGCATGCCAGGAGAATCGAATGCGCCTACCGGTGTCCAAGATGGGCTTGCCGGCGGTGGCGGCGTATCCAAAGAAGCGAACTCGGCGGCGGCGTAGACGATCTTTCCACCGACGACGGTCAACACTGACGAAACGCCACGGATCTCTGACGCCGGCGCCGTCATATAGTCCGAGGACAAAACGGCGAGATCCGCGTACATGCCCGGCTTCAGCGCGCCCTTCACGTCTTGTTCACCGGAAAACCAAGCGGACCCGAGGGTATAGAGCTTCAGCGCCGTCTCACGATCCAGCGTACGCGCCTCCGGATAGAGCCTCAAACCGCCCAAGGTCCTTCCGGTCGTTAGCCAGTAGAGTCCGACCCAAGGGTCGTACGATGCGACACGAGTCGCGTCTGTGCCCATACCGACGGGTAGGTCCGTCTCAAGCATCTTCGTGACTGGCGGTGTCGTCTCCACGGCTTTTTCGCCATAGCGATCGACAAAATACTCGCCTTGGAAGGCCATGCGATGCTGAATCGCAATACCGCCGCCGAGCGCTTTAACCCGCTCGATATTGCGCTCCGAGATGGTCTCTGCATGGTCAATAATGAAGCGCGTCTCGAACGGTTGTCGTCCGTTCACCCTTTCAAAGACGGTAAGGAAGCGGTCGATGGTTTCGTCATAGGTGGCATGGATCCGGAACGGCCATTTGTTCGTGGCGAGGAGTTCGACGATGTTCTCAAGCTCGGTCTCCATGACAGGACTTGGACTTGGCCGAGGCTCAAGGAAATTCTCGAAATCCGCCGCTGACCACGTAAGGTTCTCGCCAGCCCCGTTCATGCGCAGCATCGCGTCGCCAGCCCCAGGCTCCGTCATGGCGATCCAACGTTCATAATCCGACAGTTCCTCACCCGGCTTCTGGGCGAATAAGTTGTAGGCGATGCGGACGGTTAGCTGATCATCTTGATGAAGCCGCTCGATCACCTCGTAGTCGTCGGGGAAGTTCTGACCGCCGCCACCGGCGTCGATGACCGACGTGATGCCGAGACGGTTCATTTCGCGCATATAGTGTCGGGTTGAGTTGATCTGATCTTCGACTGGAAGCGTCGGACCCTGCGCCAGCGTTGAATATAGAATCAGAGCCGAGGGCTTCGCGATCAGCATGCCCGTGGGCTGCCCGTTTGAATCTTTCTCGATCAGTCCGCCCGGCGGGTTTGGCGTCTGCGCCGAAATACCGAGGGCGTTGAGCGCAGCCCGATTGAGGAGCGCGCTGGCGTAAAGGTGAAGGATGAAGACAGGCGTATCAGGCGCGGCCGCATTGATTTCCTCCAGCGTCGGCATGCGCCGCTCGGCGAATTGAAACTCTGACCAGCCGCCGACCACACGCACCCACTGAGGCGGCGGCGTACGTTCGGCTTGACGCTTCAGCATCCGGAGCGCGTCGGAGAGAGACGGGACGTTTTCCCAGCGCAACTCCATATTGTAGTTGAGTCCACCGCGAATGAGGTGCGTGTGACTGTCATTTAACCCTGGTATCACCCTTCGCCCGCCGACATCGACCACTATCGTCCCGTTCTCCGCCAGAGGCATAATTTCCGCCTCTTCGCCGACCGCTGCTACGTGGCCGTCGCGGATGGCGATCGCCGTCGCTTCAGGATTTGAAGGATCGAGCGTCGTAATGCGCCCGTTCCGAAAGATAAGATCAGTAGCCCCTTTCACAGTTTGACTCCATGCGTTGAGTGGGTTGAAGCCCGCAAACGCCGTCGTGGCGGCGAGTCCCTTGATAATTGTGCGGCGGCGCATTGGCATCGCGGCTCCTTGAGGCCTGTCACATGGCTGTGACAGGCCAAATATGCGGTTCAAGAAAATCAGTTTATGGCTGCGGCGGCCCGTAGGCGGTCGTTCGCCAAGGTGTTATTCCGCCGCTACGGCTGCGCTGTGCGCCGGAACCGGATCAAGGCGTGGTCCGTGCTCGACCCGCTCCGCAGTCTTGTGGACATGAGTGTAGGCGTAGTCGATGCCCATGCCGTACACGCCGCCATGCTCGCGGATAATATCCGTCAGGCCGACATAAGTGTCGCGGCGCGCCCAGTCCCGCTGCCATTCCAGCATCGTCTGAAGGGTGGTCAGGGGAACGACGCCGGCCTGCCGCATGCGTGTCATAGCCGCGTCTTGAGCAAGTACGGACGTGTCGCCGGATGCGTCTTCGACCATGAAGATTTCATATCCGCCTTCGGCCATAGCGGAGAACGCGAACATATTGTTGCAGATGCCGGTCCATAGTCCGGAAACAACAACCTTTCTCCGGCCCGTCTTGGCGAGGGCGTCGCGGACCTTTTGATCGTCCCAAGAGTTCATAGAGGTTCGTTCAAGAATCGGATTCTGCGGAAAAACAGCCAGGAGTTCCGGATAGGTGTGGCCTGAGAACGTATCGGTCTCGACAGTGGTGATCGTCGTCGGAATGTCGAACAATTTGGCCGCCTTGGCCAACGCGACTGTATTGTTCTTCAGGGTTTGCCGATCGATCGACGCAACCCCGAACGCCATCTGCGGCTGGTGATCGATGAAGATGAGTTGGCAGTTTTCCGGGGTCAGAATTTCTGGCTCGAGAGTCATAATTGCTTCCTTCTCCTACCGCGCCCGACCTCGCCGACGCGCGGTTGGTTGCTTGGTTGACGTGACGCAGAGGGAGTTGGTCGCGCCGCAACAAAAATACTTTCGAGAACGCGGTGCGTTTTATATGTTTGTGATGTAATCGAAGCGCGCGATGTTGCGTGTGAATCACAACCGCCAAAGATGGATATTCGTAAGAACCGATATGGAAAAGAACGCAACCGGTCTGAAACCTTTTGAAATGAGGGTCTCCGAAGATCGCCAGATAAAGATCGATGGTCCTCCGGTGCGTGAGTTGCCGAGGTGGGGAGGAACTGCGGTATGCGATGGTGTCGTCGCCATACTTCATCCGCCGATCGATTTTGAAATAAGTTATGAAGTGGACTCTTATGTTTTTGTGCTCCCCTTCTCCTTGATGAATGTGGATATGGCGATCGGCGACGGGCCGCTTTGCAGGTATCAGCTACGGTCCGGCTCCGGCATGCTGGTCCCGCCCTGCACCACTGTGCGCGCGAGAACGGCTGCGCCCGTTGAACTCCTAGTCGTTGAGGTGGAACGCACACGAGGAGAGGAGTTCATCGCGGACGCGGCGTGCGATCGCTCTTGGTCGCCGCGCGTACTGTTGGACATTTTGGATCCTGGCGTGCGCGCGATCGCTTGTGAAATACGCCGAACCCTTCTTGGCGACCCGCTGGTTGAGCCAGGATACCTAGTCGCATTGGCGAGAGCTTTGATGGCGCGTTTCACCTATCGTTGTATTGAATCCGATCCGCAAAGCAGGTTTATTGGCGGGCTTGCGCCGATCATGCTTAGAAAGGTGACGGGAGCCATAGATGACGAATTAGCGACCGACATTCGCGTCGAAGATCTTGCAGACCGGTTCAACCTAAGCCGTGCACATTTCTCACGCGCATTCCGCGAGACCACTGGCCAATCGCCTAAGGAGTTCATTATAACGCGCCGCATAAACCGTGCTCGCGAACTTCTGACTGAAACAACCCAAGGCATCGCGGAGATCGCCGTGGCGACCGGTTTTTCGAGCCAGGCGCATTTTTCAACGGCTTTCAAGAAACGGGTCGGCGTCTCGCCGGCGCGCTACCGAAACGCTTTCGGAGACGACTGAGCAAATGGTCGTGTCTCTTGTTGTCGGCGGTCATAATCCGCTTCGCAACGCCATCCTTGTTGCGAAACGCGGCGCCCCGTCATGCATGCGCTTCGCTTGACCGGCTCCGCACAAGCACGACCCGAGGCCGTGTCGTCAAACAATAACCGCGCCGTACCGCTTGATTATCACCTTGGATTTTCGGGGAGTCAGCGCCCTCTTGACGGTTATCACCCTTGGCCGATCGCGCCGCCAGCAGTTCCGTATGTCGAGATCTCACCGCACGTGTCGCAGTACGGATTGCTGCGCGCCGAGCGTTCTCAACAGATCGAGGGCTTGAACCATACTTGTTCGAAACACCGGGTCTTGTGAGAGATCGTCGCCAAATACCGATTTCAACGCCAAAAACTGGGAAACGAGTTCGGTGGTCGCGCCGTTCGTTGTGCGAGCGATCGCCTGAAACGCTTGGTTTAACGGATCGCGTACATCAATCGGTTCGCCAGTTTCGTCGGTCCCAAGTGCGTAGGTCATCCATCCCGCCACACCAAGCGCCAACCTCTCAAAGGACTGGCCGGCGCCTAACCGATCGCGGATCGTATTGAGCAACCGTTGCGGCAGCTTTTGCGAACCATCCATTGCGATTTGCCATGTGCGGTGCTTCAGGGCCGTGTTGGAAAACCGGCTCAACAGCGCATCTCGATAGGCATCGAGATCAACCCCATCCGGCATCGCCAAGGTCGGCGCGATCTCTTCGGCCATCATATCATGGATGAACGTGCGCATGTCGGTGTCAGCGATAACCTGGGCGACAGTCTCATAGCCCGCGAGATATCCGAGATAGGCCAATGTCGAATGGCCGCCATTCAGCATGCGCAGCTTCATATTCTCATAGGGCCCGACATCGTCGGTCATGGTCACGCCATGCTTTTCCCAATCCGGGCGTCCAAGCGGGAAATGCTCCTCAACCACGAACTGGCTGAAAGGCTCCGCCATCACGGGCCACGCGTCGTCGGCGCCGATCGTCTTTGAGATTAGGGCCCGATCCTCTTCGGTCGTGGCCGGCACGATCCTATCGACCATTGTCGACGGACAGGCGACTTCATTTGCAAACCAGTCGGAGAGGTCCGGTCGCTTGAGCTCTATGAAATCCGCTAATACCTGACGAAGCGTGGCGCCGTTTTCCGGAAGATTGTCGCAGGACAGGATAGTATAAGGCGCGCGACCCAAGTCCAGCCGCGCGATCAAGCCATGACACAGCCAACCGATCGCGGTTCTCGGAGAACCGGCGGTTTCCAGATCGTGAACGATGTCCGGGTTCGCCGTGTCTAGCCGTCTATCAGCAGGATTGTAGCAGTATCCTTTTTCGGTCACGGTCAGCGAGACAATCCGTGTGGACTCATTGGCCAGCCGGTGCGCCAGGGCGTCCGGTTCGTCGGCGGCCACAATGACCTGTTTAAGAGCGCCGATCACCCTGGGCTGCAGTCCTTCAGACGATTGAACGCCCAACGTATAGAGCCCGTCTTGCGGGGCCAGCGCGTGCTTGGTCGCGGGCGATCGCAGGCTGACGCCGCAAATGCCCCATGCGGGGTCATCGGCCAAACATCTGTCCACATAGCTCGCCAGATGGGCGCGGTGGAAAGCGCCGACGCCCAAATGAACAATGCCGATGTCAACAGCATCGCGGTTGAAGTTTGGCCGAGCGACATGATCGGGCAGTTGGGTGAGGAGGGCTTCCTTTAAACGCGCCATCAGTCGCCGCCCAAGAGCGTGGGCAGCGTCATCGAGACCGCAGGGATATATGTCACGGCGAGCAGGGCCAGGATCAGAGTGAGGTAGAACGGCCAAATACTTTTAAGCGTATCTTCCATTCGTATCTTCGCCACGGCGCAACCGACAAAAAGGACAGACCCGACAGGCGGCGTCACCAGCCCAATGCCGAGATTGATCATAAGCATGATCCCGAATTGAACCGGATCCATGCCGAGATTGACCGCGATAGGCAAAAAGATCGGCGTTGTAATCACGATCAGGGGTGACATGTCCATAAAGGTCCCTAACAGCAGCAAGATGACATTGATGATCAGCAGGATGATGATGGGATTGTCAGAAATCGTCTGAAGCAGATCGAACAGGCGGGCCGGCACTTGCTCCAGGGCGAGCAACCAGCCGAAGGCCGCGGCCATGCCGATGACAAGAAGGACAATGGCGGTTGTTCGCACGGCGCCGAGGGTCGCTCGAACAAATCCCTCCCACGTGAGGGAGCGATAGACGAACAGAGTCACCAGAATCGCGTAAATGACCGCGATTCCCGAGGACTCGGTCGCGGTGAATACGCCCGATAAAACGCCGCCAACGATGATCACGGCGGTCATAAGCCCAGGCAAGGCGGCGACGAAGGACAAGAACAGGACCCGAAAGCCCGGAAACTGTTCGGCGGGGTATCCGCGCTTAACGGCCAACAAATAGGCGGCGATGATGAGCATCAGGCCTGTCATCATGCCGGGGATGAAGCCGGCCAGAAAAAGGCTCGACACGGACACAGTCCCGCCGGCCGCGATCGAATAAATGATCATATTGTGGCTGGGCGGCACGGTGAGACCGATGGTTGCTGAGGTTACGGTGACGTTGACCGAATAGTCGTCATCATATCCGCGCTTCCTCATGATCGGGATCAGCGTGGATCCCAACGCCGACGCGTCGGCGACGGCGGATCCGGAAATACCGCCGAACAGCATCGAGGTTGCGACATTGACGACGCCAAGACCGCCGCGGACATGGCCAAGGGCGTTGCCGGCGAGCTTCACCAAGCGATCGGCGATCTTGCCGTGCAGCATCAGTTCACCGGCATAGATGAAGAATGGAATCGCCATCAACGCAAAGACGTTGATGCCCGCGCCCATACGCTGGAAAACGATGAGCGGCGGCAATTCCAGATAGAAGACGGTGATCAGCGAGGAAACGCCAAGCGCGAAAGCGACCGGAACGCCAACGAAGAGGGCGGCGAAGAAAGAGCCGAATAGGACCAAGAGCGTCATGGGGTATCACCGGATTCGACGACATCTGGCCCAAGGGCGTCCGGCGGCAGGCCCTCGGTGAACAGTTTCACCAGATGATTGGCTGAGAACAGGATGATCAAGGCCCCGGACAGCCCGAACGGAATATATTGAAGCCCGGTCGGCAGCCCGAGCGTGGGAATCGTGTGCGACCAGGTCGTTTCAGCCAATTGCAATCCATAGACAATCATCGCCAACGCAAAGCCGGACGTCGCCAAATGGATGATGATCTCCAGACTGAACTGAATCCTCTTCGGCATCGCTTCCTTGAAGAACACGAGCCCGATATGGAAGCGTTCATGCACGCCAACGGCGGCCCCGATCAGGATGAACCAATTCATGATGAATATGGCCAGGCGTTCCGACCAATGGGGCGTGTCGTTCAAAACGTAGCGGCCCCAAACTTGCCAACCGACGATAACGACCATTGCGACAATGCCGATCGCGGCGAAAATCAAGGCCAACCGCGACAGGCGGTCGAGTGCGCTGTTGATATGGCGAAGCATGAGGGGCCCCAAAAAGGGTTTGATCTGGTGCGGCGTCGGCGCCGCCGGCGAATAACACGGACCGGCGGCGCCGCTAAGTCATTGGTTGAAGGCGTTACTCAACGGCCTGAATGCGCTCAACTAGTGCTGACAACTCCGGCGTGCCGGCAAAGCGTTCATAGACCGGCGCCATGGCGTCGATAAAGGGCTGCTTGTCCACTTCCGTGATGATCTCATTGCCATTGGCTTCGACCACGGCGCGAGACGCTTCCACACGCGCGTCCCAGAGCTCTCTCATATACGGAACGGAAAGCGTCGCCGCGCGCACCACCAGGCGTTGATCGGCGGCTGACAGCTTGTCCCAGGACGCTTTCGACATCACCAGAACCTCTGGAGACAGAGAATGCTGATTCAGCGTATAGTGGTTCGCAACCTCAAAATGGCGCGTCGACTCGTAGGACGGCCAGTTATTTTCGGCCCCGTCGATGACGCCGTTGGCGAGCGCCTCATAGACTTGGCCAAACTCCATAGGGGTCGCGTTGGCGCCCAGCGCCTCCATGGTGGCGACGAACAAGTCCGAGTTTTGAACGCGAATGCGAAGCCCCTGCATGTCTGCGGGAGAGGTGATCGGGCGCACTGAGTTATAGAAAGAGCGCGCGCCGGAATCGTAATAGGCCAGGCCCACCAGACCATGCTCTTCCATGGATACGAGGATTTCAGAGCCGATCTCGCCGTCCATGACCGTCCGCATATGATCCGTGGAGCGGAAGATGAACGGTAGAGCCGGAATGGCGGTTTCCGGAACAATCCCATTCAACGGAGCCAAGTTCACGCGATTGATATCAATCACGCCGGCGATTGTCTGCTCAATCGTATCGCGCTCCTCGCCGAGTTGGCGGCCCGGGAACATTTGAACGGCGATACGGCCATTCGTCCAGGATGACAGGAGCTCACCCATATACTCAACCGCCTCGACGGTTGGATAACCGTCGGCGTGCGTGTCCGCCGCACGAAGCGAGATGTCCTGAGCGGACGCCGACGTGGCGAAGGCGAGCGCGAGAGCGCCGGCCCCAACATGCAACAAGTTCTTGGGTTTCATACGTTACCTCCCTGAGGATTGAGTGTGCTTTGAATTGTCAAAGATTGTACGCCCGCTTTGCGAGCCCGTAGGCGAGATCGCGGGCAATCTCGTGGGCCTCATCCTCATCGAGCCTGTGGTCCGCCACCAGCTCGGCCAGGAATGCACTGTCGACGCGACGCGCTACGTCGTGGCGCGCCGGTATGGATGGAAAGGCGCGTGTGTCGTCGTTGAAGCCGACCGTATTGTAAAAGCCGGCCGTCTCTGTGACCAACTCGCGATAGCGCTTCATGCCTTCGGGCGCATCGAAGAACCACCAGGCCGGGCCCAGATAGAGGCATGGATAATGGCCGGCCAGCGGCGCCAATTCGCGTGAGTAGGTCGTTTCATCCAGCGTGAACGCGACAACAGTCAGCTTCGGCTCATTGCCGACCTTGGAGAGCAAAGGCTGCAAAGCATCCACAAAGGTCGTCGGCGATGGAATGTCGGCGCCCTTGTCTCGGCCGAACCGTTCAAAAAGCGGCCCGTTGTGGTTGCGCCATGATCCGGCATGGATCTGCATCACCAATCCATCGTCAAGGCTCATCACCGCCATTTCGGTCAGCATCTGGGCTCTGAACAGCTCCGCGTCGTCGGCGTCAGCGGATCCCGACGCAACCTTCGCAAAGAGCCTGCGTTTCTCGGGGTCTGAGAGATCCGCCGTACGGGCCGTCGGATGACCATGGTCGGTAGACGTCGCCCCCATGCTTTTGAAGAATGCACGGCGCTTGCGATGCGCCTCCAGATACCCGTCCCAATCACACGCATCCTCGCCTGATAACTCGGACAGAGCGCGTAGGTTCTCCGTGAACCCTTCAAATTCAGGATCGACGACGCTGTCGGGGCGATAGGTGGTGACAACGCGCCCGCCCCAATCGCTCTCCCGAATCGTTCGGTGATGCTCAAGCGGATCCAGAGCGCTTTCGGTTGTGGCGATGACCTCGATATTGAAACGCTCGAAGAGCGCGCGAGGGCGATACCGCTCCTGTCCCAGACATTCGGCGATACGATCATAGGTTTCGTCGGCGTTGTCCGGGGAAAGGCGTTTTTGGATGCCGAACAGGTCGGAAAAGGCATGGTCCAGCCACATCCTGGTCGGCGTGCCGCGAAACAGGTGATAATTCTGCGCAAAGAGTCGCCATATGGCGCGACCATCGGTCTCGACCGGCGCGCCGTCCTGGCTGGGAACCCCAAGCTTCTCGAGCGGTATCCCTTGGGAGTACAGCATCCGAAATACATAATGATCTGGCACGACAAAGAGCTGCGCCGGATCGGGAAAGGGTTCATTCAACGCATACCAAGCCGGATCGGTATGGCCATGCGGCGAAATAAGCGGCAAGTCCTTGACGCCGTCATAAATCTCGCGCGCAATAGACCGTTGCGCCGGATCGGAAGAGAACAGCCTATCTTCATGCAACATCACTGTCGTCTCCAACGGGCGTCGCGGCCCGCGCACTTTCTTCCCGCCCCATCGTCGTTTCGAGAAGGATGACCCGGACCGACGTCAGGTGATCTCGCATCGCAGCTTCAGCCGCTTCGGCGTCGCGCCTGATAAGCGCGTCATAAATCGCCGTATGCTCATCGGTTGTGTCCGAGTGCCTATCTGGCACCAAGCCGGTTAAATGTCCCATGCGCTCGAACAGCGGCGAGAACATCTCACGCCACATCTCTTGGACGATGGATACCAGGACGCCGTTCCCGCAAGCGGCGGCGATGGCGGTGTGGAAGGCCTCGTCCGCTTTCCGGTGGGCAACAGAATCGCCCGCCGCCTTCATCGCATTCACCGCCGCCGTAATGGCCTCAAGTTGAGGCGTCGTCACACGCTGGGCGGCGCATTTTGCGATGGCCGGCTCGATGATCAAACGCGCATCGATCAGCTCCAACGGTCCGGCGCCAATGTCTCGCAGGACAGAAAACCCGCCTGCGGGCTTCTGCCGCCGCTGCAAGACATAGACGCCTGACCCGGTTCTCACCTCGACCAAGCCGGCGATCTCAAGGGCGATCATTGCTTCTCGGACGGTAGGCCGCGACACGCCCAGGCGCGCCGCAAGCTCCCGCTCCGACGGCAACCGTTCTCCGGCGACGAGTTCGCCGGAACGGATCATGCCTTCAATTTGATCGGCGACCTTTTGATACAGTCGAAAGGCCAGAACAGATTCGAACGGCAACGGTCACTCCTCCCCTGTGAGCCGAACGCTACCAACACATTGATCAGATGGTCAAGTGGTAAGGCCAATTTTTTTAAACCATTGATTCCACTTGATAACCATGTCCATGTCGGTGGAAATCCGCGGATCAGGCGGTGGTCGCCGTTCGAATCCGCGGGCGCGCCAGCGTGTGTTCCAGAGCGGTCATGACGCCGCGGAGCTCGGCCAGACCTTTCAACCGTCCGATTGCGGAATAGCCGGGATTTGTGACTTTTTCTTTGTCGTCCAGCAACAGCGGACCATGGTCTGGCCGCATCGGAATTCGCCAGTCTTCGCGGCCTTCATCACGGCGCCGGTGCTGTTCCTTTATCAGCGCATCCAGGACCGCGACCATGTCGACATCGCCATCCAAGTGATCGCTCTCAATGAAGGAACCGTCCGGTTCGCAGGCGACATTGCGAAGATGCGTGAAGTGAATGCGATCGGCGAATTCAGCGGCCATCGCCGCGACGTCATTGTCACGGCGCGCACCCAGCGATCCAGTACAGAAGGTGATTCCGTTGGCGTTTGAGGGCGCCGCGTCCAGCAATCTTCGGAAATCGGCCGCCGTGCTCACCACGCGCGGCAACCCGAACAGGGAGATCGGCGGATCGTCAGGATGAACGCAAAGCCGGGCCCCGCACGCCTCCGCCCGCGGCACGGCCTTGCGCAGAAATTCGGCGAGGTTCGCAAACAGGGCCGCATCGTCGATCCCGTCGAACTCGGCGATGCTCTCCGATATTCCGTCGCGATCGAGCGATAGCGCGGAGCCCGGAAGGCCTGCGATCACCGTCTTCTCCAGGTCGTGAAGCGCTGCATCAGAAAGTTGCAGGAAACGCTCATGCGCTTGTTTCTTGACATCATCGCTATACTCGGCGGCGGCGCCTTTGCGCTTCAAGACATACAAGTCGTAAGCCGCAAAATCGATTGCGTCGAAGCGTAGGGTCAGGCCGCCGCTTGACATTTCATAGCGAACGTTGGTGCGGGTCCAATCGACCACCGGCATGAAATTGTAGCAGATCGTTTTGACGCCCTGCTCCGCGACACGCTCCATCGATGTGCAAAAATGCTCGGTGAACATCTCCGCGTCCGGCGCGCCCAGTTTGATAGACGGATGTACCGGGATGCTTTCTGCGACAACCCAGTTCAGTCCGGCTTCCTCAATGATCTTCCGGCGATGCGCGATCGCGTCAGTTGACCATGCGAAGCCGTCCTGTGCGTCATGCAGCGCCGTTACAACGGAGGTCGCGCCGGCTTCGCGAATGTCGGCGAGTGTGACCGGGTCGTCGGGACCGAACCAGCGCCAAGATTGGGTGAGTCCATGGGCGCGGTTCTCCTGGATTGATGTTGGCATGGGCGATCCTTTTCTACTTTCTATAGTCGTCTAGGCAAGACTGATCCCAGTCCAATGAGGTCGTGGACCATATCCACAACATGGGCTAAACGAAAGACCGTTTTATACAGATTGCTGCGTCACGCCGTGGGTCTTGATCTAGAATCGTGACAGGGATCCTATGAAATCCGCGGATTTCAGCTGTTTCATGCTATGAAACGGGCGGTTACTTGTGAGCCGGTCAGAGCTTTCTCCGGCGCGTCCAGACGACGGTCGATGGACAGCATGAGCCGCTTCCAGCCGACCGGTTCGTGGCGACCACGAATTGAAGGCTACCCGCCTAAGATGCGTGTGGTCGGCGCCGATCTGTGACACCGCGTCGGAGATAACTTCAAAAACCAATTGCCGAAACGAATTCTGAAACGCTGTCTATGCTGCCGCCTTAAAGCGAAACCGCCCAAACGGTCGCTTGTCCCCCAGACTGGATTGATCCAGGATCACGCATGATTTGGCCCTTGGAGGCGGGGCGATCCTTGAAATACGCCTAGCCGAAAGGACGCCGCCGTGATTGAAGAACCACCGCTTTTAACTGTCAGCCGGAATTTCAGCCGACCTGACCCGGCCGATGTCGCGCTTTTCGACGGGGCGCTGACCGGCCATGTCGTCGATAGCATGACTGGGCGCGGCGCGCTCGACCCGCTGATCAAACCGATCAATCCGGCGCAGACCCAGTTGTGCGGCGTCGCCGTCACGGTGCAGGCCCAGCCGGGCGATAATCTTGGCGTGCACGCGGCGACGGACTTGGTCCAACCCGGCGATGTGGTGATCGTCGCCACCGACTCGTATCGCGAGACGGCGGTGATTGGCGACTTGTTGGGCGGGATGTTGAAAAATGGCGGCGCCGTTGGGTTCGTCACCGACGGGCATGTCCGCGACCTGCAAGGGTTGCTCGATCTCGACATGCCGATTTTCGCCGCCGGGTTGAACCCGAATTCGCCAACCGGCGTCGGTCCCGGTAAAGCCGGCCTGCCGATCATCGTCGGCGGCGTCGCGGTGTCGTCCGGCGACCTGCTCATCGGCGATCGCGACGGCGTCGTTGTCGTGCCGCAAGCCTCGATCAAACAGACCGCCGCCCGTTTGGCCCAGGTCCGCGAGATCGAGGCCGGCGTCGAGGCCAAAGTGAAGGCCGGCCTGAAGCAATCGGCGAAATATCGCGCGATCAAAGAGAAAGGCTTGGTCAGCGAAGTTTGATCGCCACCGCCGCGCCTATTCGACCGCTTCCAAATTATCCTGCACAGGCGTCCAAACAGGCTTAGGTTCGACGATTCTCCTGAATGCCTGTTTGGTCATACCGACGACAAAGGTCTGCATCCAGGGATCGAAACCGCTGGTTTTGAAGGCGGCTGTATCTCGCCCGAGCCCTGGTCAGTTCTTTTGTCGGCGAAAGATCAGAAGAGCAGCCAGGGTCAAGAGCGACAGTCCAAGGACGACTGCGCCCGCGCGCAAGACCAGGCTCGGCGCGGCGGCGTCCGACCCGGCCATCACCGCGGCCGAGAGGAAAAAGCCGCCGGACATCAGCGCCGCCGCCAAAGGAAAGGCTAAGCGCAGACACCATTCGATCACGGCGCCGACCGCCAAACGATCGATGGCGATTTGCGTCCAAAGCGCCAGAACGATGAGAACGCCGGCATGCCCATGTCCCGCGCGTTGCAAGGCGGCGACGGCGGGGTCGTCGATGAACCCTGCGGCGCGGCCCATCGTTTGTTCTAGAAGAAACCCGCCGCCGGACATCACCGTCACGAGCAGCGCCAGCAGAGCGGCCGAAACGATCGAGGCGTTCCTAGACATGGTTCATATCCTCCTGGTCAAACAGCGCTTTCCCAGCGGTCGGCTTGGCGAAACCCGCAATAATGATCGTTCGTTTTTCGCGGTATTCAAGGAAGCGATGGATAAGCTCTATCGAGGCGCGCGCGCTGAGGCACGGCGCTTCCTGTCCGCGCAGGCGTTATATACAGGACCTAAGGCGCTAAAGAAATTGGCTTCGGAACGGCGCACCAACGCCCAGAACAGGATTACTGACCGGCGTTAATCAGGGCCTCGATATCGTCGCGTCTAACGCCGCCGCTACTCCGCCGCTTCCAGATAGTCCTCTATCGGCGGGCAGGAACAGCTGAGATGGCGGTCGCCCCAGGCGTTGTCGACCCGATTGACCGGCGCCCAATATTTCCGACGGCGGAGATCGGGGCTGGGATAGACCGCCTCGTCGCGCCGGTAGCCATGGCCCCAAGAGGAATCGACCAGATCGTCGACCGTGTGCGGCGCATTGATCAGCGGATTGTCGTCTTGCGACCAGCCGCCGGCCTCAACTTTCGCAATCTCGTCGCGGATGGCGATCATAGCGTCACAGAACCGGTCAAGCTCCTCCTTCGACTCGCTTTCGGTCGGCTCGATCATCAACGTGCCTGCGACCGGCCAGGACATGGTCGGCGCGTGAAAGCCGTAATCGATTAGGCGCTTCGCCACATCTTCGTTGCTGATCCCGGCGCTGTCCTGGAACGGACGCGCGTCGATGATGCATTCATGCGCCACCAGACCGTGGGCGCCGGTGTAAAGCACCGGGAACGCGTCCTTCAGCCGGGCCGCGATATAATTGGCGTTCAGGATCGCGACCTCGGTTGCGCGCCGTAGGCCGGCGTCTCCCATCATGGCGATATAGGCCCAGGAAATCGGCAGGATCGAGGCGCTGCCATAGGGCGCGGCGCTGACCGGCGCGCCGCCCGCCTTGTCGTCTGAACCGGCGAGCGTGCAATGGCCCGGCAGATACGGCGCCAAATGCGCGCCGACCCCGATCGGCCCGACGCCCGGACCGCCGCCGCCATGCGGAATACAGAAGGTCTTATGAAGGTTGAGATGCGAGACATCGGCGCCGAACCGGCCCGGATAGCAGACCCCGACCATGGCGTTCAGGTTTGCCCCGTCGAGATAGACCTGGCCGCCATGGCGATGCACGATCTCGCAAATCTCGCGGATTTCCGCCTCGAACACGCCATGGGTCGAGGGATAGGTCACCATGATCGCGGCCAGCTCGTCGGAATGCGCCGCCGCCTTCTCGGTTAGATCGGCGATATCGACATTGCCGTCCGCATCACAGGCGACAACGACGACCCGCATGCCGGCAAGCTGCGCCGAAGCCGGATTGGTGCCATGGGCCGAGCTTGGGATCAGGCAGACCTCGCGTTTTGTGTCGCCGCGCGCCTGATGATAGGCCCGGATCGCCAAGAGGCCGGCATATTCGCCTTGGGACCCGGCGTTTGGTTGTAGCGAGATCGCGTCATAACCGGTGATCTTCGCCAGCATGTCTTCCAAGCCGTCGATCAGCTCCGCATAGCCTTGCCGCTGATCCGCCGGCGCAAAGGGGTGAATATTGGCGAATTCCGGCCAGGTGACCGGGATCATCTCGGTCGTCGCGTTGAGCTTCATGGTGCAGGAGCCGAGTGGGATCATCGCCTTGTCGAGCGCCAGATCCTTGTCCATCAGACGGCGCAGATAGCGCAACATCTCGGTCTCGGACCGACAGGCGTGAAAGACCGGATGCGTCAGATAGGCGCCCTTTCTTTCCAATTCCTTCGGAATGAATGACGCCCTTGCGTCGAAATCGATCGGCCCGAGCCCAAATGCGTCCGCGACATCCTGAATGTCGTCGCGCCCGACCGTCTCATCGAGCGAAATCCCGATCCGCCCGTCGCCGAAATCGCGCAAATTTATTCCTCTTTCCAGCGCAGCAGTAATAATCTGCGTCGCACGATCGCCAACCTCCACGGTGATTGTGTCGAAGAACCGTTCGGACGTCAGCGATAGGCCCGCCGCCTTGAGCGCCTTCGCCAGAATCGCCGTCATCCGATGAACGCGGCGCGCGATGGTCTTCAGCCCTTCCGGCCCGTGATAGACCGCATACATGCCCGCCATCACCGCCAGCAGCACTTGCGCGGTGCAGATGTTGCTGGTCGCCTTCTCGCGGCGGATATGCTGCTCGCGGGTCTGCAGCGCCAGGCGATAAGCCGGGGCGCCGCGGCTGTCGACGCTGACGCCGACCAGACGGCCGGGGATCGCCCGCTTATGCTTGTCGGAGGTCGCGAAATAGGCGGCGTGCGGGCCGCCATTGCCCATCGGCACGCCGAACCGCTGACTGGAGCCGACGACCACATCGGCGCCCAACTCGCCCGGCGGCGTCAGCACGCAGAGCGCCAACAGATCGGCCGCGACCGCGACCATGGCGCCGCCCGCCTTCGCCGTCTTGATGGCGCTCCGAATATCGCGGATGCGGCCGTCGGTGGACGGATATTGCAGCAGAACGCCGAAACAATCCAAGCCGGTCAGGGTTTCGTCCGGATCGCCAACCACCACGGTGAAGCCCAGCGCATCGGCGCGCGTTTTGACGACATCGATGGTCTGAGGATGGCAATCCTCGGCGACGAAAAAGGTTATGCTTTTCGACTTGCCGGCGCGTTTGGCGAAGGTCATCGCCTCGGCCGCCGCCGTCGCTTCATCCAGCAGGGAGGCGTTGGCGAATTCCATCCCGGTCAGGTCGGAGATCATGGTCTGGAAGTTGATCAGCGCCTCCAGCCGGCCTTGGCTCACTTCGGGCTGATAGGGCGTATAGGCGGTATACCAACCCGGATTCTCCAGCACATTGCGCTGGATGACCGCCGGCGTCACCGTGCCGTAATAGCCGGCGCCGATATAGCTGCGCAGCACCTTATTCTTCGACGCGATGGCGCGAAGGCGGCGCAGGACCTCCGTCTCCGAACAGCTTGGACCGATCCCGATCGGACTCTCGTCATGGATGGCCGACGGGACGACCCGGTCCATCAGCGTGTCCAGCGACGGCGCGCCGATGACCGCCAGCATCTCGGCGATCTCGTCGTCGTTCGGTCCGACATGCCGGCGCACAAAATCATCGCTCTGTTCGAGGGCGTGAAGCGGCGTCGCCTGTTCGGTCATGGTCCTATCCTCTCTTCATTGTCCGTTGCAGACCCGCGCATCGGGCCCGGCGATCAGCCCTGCTCGGCGCAAAAGGCGCGATAGGCTTTCTCATTCATCAGATCATCCAGCTCGGCGGGATCGCTTAGCCGCATCTTGAAAAACCACGCCTCGCCTTCGGCGTCGTCATTCACCAACTCCGGCGTCGATTCCAGACTGTCATTAATCTCGACGACCTCGCCGGATACGGGCGCATAGACCTCGCTGGCCGCCTTGACCGACTCGACCACACCGGCTTCGCCGCCCGACTCGAGTTCGGCCCCGACCTCCGGCAGTTCGACGAAGACGATATCACCCAACTGCTCCTGCGCGAATTTGGTGATCCCAACAGTGACCGTGTCGCCGTCGATCTCGATCCATTCATGCTCTTCGCTGTATTTCACATCACCCATGTCCAAACGCTCCCCAGGAAAACCGACAATCCGCCAATGGTTTCATCATGATTCCCGTCTCAACCCTAGTCCAAGACGCTCTATAATTTTACTCATCCGCGGTAATAGCGTTGAGGGACAAACGGCGTCTTCACGACCTCGGCCGGCAAGGCCTTGCCGCGCACGGACAGAAAGACAGAAGAACCCGGCGCCGCATGGGCCGCCGCCACATATCCCATGGCGATCGGACCGCCGACAGTCGGCCCGAAACCGCCGCTGGTGACGGTTCCGATCGGCGCGCCGTCCCCGTCCGTGATCTCAGTCCCTTCGCGGGCCGGCGCGCGGCCTTCAGGCCGAATGCCGACGCGTTTTCGTGCGACGCCTTCGCCCAGTTGCCGCTGGATGATCGCCGCGCCGGGGAATCCGCCTTCTTCCCGGCGGCGCTTGCCGATCGACCAGGTCAAACCGGCTTCAATCGGCGTCGTGGTCTCGTCGAGATCATGGCCATAGAGGCAAAGACCCGCCTCAAGCCGCAGCGAATCCCGGGCGCCCAGGCCGATCATCGCGACGCCATCCTGATCCAAAAGCGCGCGGGCGAAATCCTCGGCCGCATCAGCCGGAAGCGAGACTTCATAACCGTCCTCGCCGGTATAGCCGGACCGGCTGATCAGGCAGTCCACGCCGAGAATGTCGACCCGGGTCAAAGCCATGAAGGGCAGTGTCGCCAATTCGGGCGCGTGCGTGCTCATCAGGGAGGCGGCCTTTGGACCCTGCACCGCGATCAGCGCCCGGTCCTCGATCCGGGTGAGCCTCGCCCGGCCGGTCAAGGCGGAGTCGATATGCGCGAAATCGGCGTCCTTGCAGGCGGCGTTGACGACCAGAAACAGGCCGTCTCGGCCCAGCGCACCGTCGGTCCGCGCGATCATCAGGTCGTCGCGAATGCCGCCCGCGTCATTGAGAAGCTGGGAATAGCGCTGCCGATTAAGGCCGAGACCGGCAAGATCGGCCGGAACCAGGCTCTCAAGCGCCGCCGCCGGATCGGCGCCGTCCACACCCTCCAGCCAGGCCTGACCCATATGGGATACGTCAAAAAGGCCGACCGACGCCCGTGTGTGTAGATGCTCTTTCAGCACGCCGAGCGGGTAGCTCACCGGCATAGCGTAGCCGGCGAACCCCACCATCTTGGCCTCCAAGGACTCGTGCAGGCGGTGCAGCGGCGTTTGTCGCAACACTGGCGCAGGCGCCTGCTCCGGCGCCTCTTGTATCGATGTTTTTACGGCGTCGGTCATCGCCGGGCCCCATTCGACAGCTGTCAGCAGGCCAGCCTGTCCGCCGCGACCGTCGCGTGCGAACCCTGTCCCGCCTCCTCTGTCTTCCGACCCGACCTGTCAGCGGCGCTTCAGCCGCTTAAGACCGTTTGGTCTACCTGAGAGAGTGACCGCTCCCGCCATAGACCCTGTGCGGTCTAAGGCGCCGGAAGCGGCTTACCCCTTCGGTGAACGACAGGTTCGAACATACACCCATCGTTGCTTTCCAGAGCGCCCTTAATCCACGGTCCGTTTGCCTGAGAGATTTCGAGGCGATTGCTCCTTCGGCGCCGACGCGAAGCCGGACTCTCCCATGGACGTCACCAGGCGATGTCGACGTCAAACTACGCGATCCGACGTCCGAGTCAATGGGTCGGACATGTCGCACGGAATTGCAGAAGAGAACGCCGAGCCGAAACGGGCGACGGCGCTAGGACTGACGGCGGTTATACTCCAGCTCCGCCGGGGTCATTTCGAAACCGAAGAGGATGGTGTACGAATCAGCCCGCCGATCGCCCGTCGGGAGGGGGATCGAGATGTTGATGTCTTTGATATAGGGGACACGCGAGCGGTTCCCCGAAAAGTCCACCGCTCCGCGCAAAGAAGCGCGCTGCAGCACAGTGCGATCACGATCGACCACCGCCACGAAATAGGCGAACTGACCGATCGTTTCCTGAGAGGCCGGACCGCGGCGCGCCAAGATCTCAATCACGACGGTCAATTCAATCGTCTCGCTATCGACCGTGCACTCGCCCCGCGAGCGCGTGAATTCCGCTTCGAGAACCACATCGGTGATGTCGCGGCCATCGCCTTGAAACCGCGTGATCGACTCAGCGTCGCCCAACAGCCGCAGTTCCGGGCAACGCGCGATCGTCGGCGCCGTTTCGCAGGCCGCCAGAACCCCAGCAGTCGCCAGCGCAAGGAGCGTCAATAGCGCGCGCGCGTTTAGAGCGTGCCCCGCGAAGCTGACGACTTTACTGAACCAACGCGCCATCCAGTCTCACCCGTGATCGCTGCGGAAAGGGACTTCAGGATGAAGGCGTAATCCTAGAGGCGAGAATGGGTCCCGTCGCACATCGGCGATTTCGCAGTCTTCTTGCAGCCGCAAAAGAACACCGTGGCGGATTTTTCAGCCTGATATTTAAGAGGGGTGAAATCCGTCCCCGCATGGCTGCCGTCACAGAACGGCTGCTTCTTGGACAGTCCGCAAGCGCACCAGAAGTATGATTTGCCCTCCTCCACTTCGACGCCGAAAGGGGTGGTCGCCGCGACGACTGGTTCGCTCATGGTCGATGACTCCGTCTGTGAAACACCGCGCCCTGGCGGGCGCCGCGCGCCTGCAGGAACTTGTCTGGAACAAGGTGCGAGTCTAAAGACTAACACATGGTCGAACAAGCGTCCGCGGCGTGCTGGCGCGGGCGCCATGGAACGGACGGAGGCGCTGTAATCGTGGCGGCGAATTTGACCCTTCTGCTGGCGGGCCCGCGCGGATTCTGCGCCGGCGTCGATCGCGCCATTCTGATTGTCGAGCGCGCCTTGGAGAAGTTCGGCGCACCGGTCTATGTGCGGCATGAAATCGTCCATAACCGTTTCGTCGTCGAGGCGCTCGAAGCGAAAGGCGCCGTCTTTGTCGACGAACTTGACGCCGCGCCGACCGACCGGCCGGTGGTGTTCTCGGCCCATGGCGTGCCCAAGGCGGTGCCGGCGGAGGCCGAACGCCGTAACATGATCTATGTCGACGCCACTTGTCCGCTGGTCTCCAAAGTACACCGCGAGGCGGAGCGGCATCACCGGGACGGCTGTCACGTCGTTCTGATTGGCCATGAAGGGCATCCCGAAGTGGTCGGCACGATGGGACAATTGCCGCCCGGCGCTATGAGCCTCGTGGAAACTGTCGAAGATGCGGAGCGCTTCGACCGGCCTTACGGCGCGGTGGACTTGGCCTTCGCCACGCAGACCACCCTGTCGGTCGATGATACGGCGGATATCGTCGCCGCCTTGCAGAAGCGCTTTCCCGACATCAAAGGGCCGAAGAAAGAGGATATCTGTTACGCCACGACCAACCGCCAGGCGGCGGCGAAAGAAATCGCCAAGGACGCCGATCTGGTGCTGGTGATCGGCGCGCCGAACTCGTCCAACTCGAAGCGGCTGGTCGATGTGGCGCTGAAGGCCGGTTGCCCGACGGCGAAGCTCGTCCAACGGGCGGCCGAGATCGACTGGACCTGGTTCGACGGTGTAAGGACCGTGGGCGTCACCGCCGGCGCCTCGGCCCCGGAAGTGCTGGTGGATGAGGTGATCGCGGCCTGCCGGGCGCGCTATGACGTGACCGTCGAGGAACGCGTGACCGCCCGGGAAGACGTGGAGTTCAAACTGCCGCGCAGTTTGCTCATGCCAGAGTCACCCGCCCAGAACCCGGCCGCCCAGAATCCGGCCGCTTAAAGGGCCGGCTGACGTGGCTGTTTATACAGAGGTTTCAGACGAGGATCTGATCGCCTTTGTCCGCCATTACGACATCGGCGACGTCGTCTCCTGCAAGGGCATCGCCGAAGGCGTCGAGAATTCCAACTATCTGCTGCGCACAACCGATGGATCCTACATTCTCACCCTTTACGAGAAACGGGTCGACGCCCGCGATCTGCCCTTCTTCCTCGGCCTGATGGAGCATCTGGCCGCGAAGGGCGTGCGCTGCCCGCAGCCGATCCCGGCGCGCAACGGCGAAGCGTTGCGACAACTCTGCGGCCGACCGGCGGCGCTGACCTCGTTCCTGGACGGGATGTGGCCGCGCCGTATCCAGCCGTTCCACTGTTCGGCGTTGGGCGCGGCGCTGGCGGGCTTCCACACCGCCGGGGCCGATTTCACGCTGACCCGCCCGAACGCGCTGTCCTTGCCGTCCTGGCGGCCCTTGTATGAGAGCTGCGCCGCGCGCGCGCATGAAGTGCGGGCCGATCTGCCGGACCTGCTGAGCGCAGAGTTGGATCATCTCGACGCCATCTGGCCGACCGATTTACCGTCCGGCGTCTGCCATGCGGACTTGTTTCCGGATAATGTCTTCTTTATCGGCGAGAATCTGTCCGGGCTGATCGATTTCTATTTCGCCTGTAATGACGCCTACGCCTATGACCTGGCGATCTGCATGAACGCCTGGTGCTTCGAGCGCGACAACAGCTTCAACGCCACCAAGGCGCGGCTCCTTTTGTCGGGCTACCGCAAGACCCGCTCGCTGTCGCAGGACGAGATGGCGGCCCTGCCGATCCTGGCGCGCGGCGCGGCGATGCGCTTCCTGCTGACGCGGCTCTATGACTGGCTGAACCATCCAGAAGGCGCGATGGTGAAACCCAAGGATCCGCTGGATTACGCAGCCATCCTGTCCTTCCATCAGGGCGTGCGCAGCGTCGCAGCCTACGGGCTCGATTCGGGCGCCGGCAGCGCAGCGGCGGAATGAGCGCCGCGGCCGAAAAGTCCAACGCGGTCGAAATCTTCACCGACGGCGCCTGCAGCGGTAATCCGGGCCCGGGCGGCTGGGGCGCGGTCTTGCGCTGGCGCGGGGCGGAACGGGAACTGTCGGGCGGAGAGGCAGACACCACCAACAATCGGATGGAGATGATGGCCGCCATCGCCGCCCTGGAAAGCCTGAAGCGGCCGGTCCCGGTGATCCTGACCACCGACAGCGTCTATCTGCGCGACGGGATCACGAAATGGATCGACGGTTGGAAACGGAAGGGCTGGAAGACGGCCGCCAAGAAACCGGTCAAGAATGTCGATCTCTGGCTGCGCCTGGAGGCGGCCATGGCCGACCACACGATCGAGTGGCGCTGGGTCAAAGGCCATGCCGGCCATCCGGAAAATGAACGGGCCGATCGTCTGGCGACCGGCGCCGTGCCGCGGCGATAGTCCGCCCAGCCGCAGTTAGGACCCGGCGCGGCGCAAATTCATGACCATGCGCGGCATTGGGTCGTTGATCGATCGGATAACCCAGCGATAGAGCGTCGGGGAGCCCGGCTGAACCTCTTGCGCGTTATGATCCAACACCTGAGCGTCGGTCCAGAGTTGCACCACGCCGTCGACATCGAAGCCGGCCTGGTTCAACTGATCGCGGTGCGCCTTTTTCGGTCGGTTGCCTTCGACCACGACAAGACCCTCTGCGTTCCGCATGATCCTTAAGAACGGCGCGTTGCGGCGGACGAAACTGAATTGCGGCCGTTTCAGGATGTTGCTCTGGCGGCGATAGCTGACCCGATAGCGCGCCTGGCCGAGATATTCGACGGCGCTGAAACCGGAATCCCGGCGTAGGTCGTTGATATAAACCTGGATTTCTTTCTTATCGTCCGCGCTCACTTCGCCCTGGCCGATCTTTCGGAAGAAATTCACCGCCTTCAAGTCGCCGTCATAGGTAAAAGCGTAGTCGCCGTCGCGCTGGAAATTCATGTCGAGCCGAAAGCGGTCGGGGAGATAACAGCCGCTCAGAGACGCGAGGATAAGAACCAGCGCCAACGGCCTGATAGTGCGTCCGATATGCGAAAAGACAGTCATCCGGTCTCCGTCGCGTCTCTTGGTCTGGCGGGCGGTTCGGCCGCTTCAGCCCTAATGCGCTTCGTTCCAGTTTTCGCCGACACCGGCCTCGACCACCAGCGGCGTGTCGAAGCGTCGAGCCGGCTCCGGCGCCGCCTCCATCACCGCGCGAATGACCGGAATCGCCGCGTCCACATTGTCGTCCGGCGCTTCGAAAATCAATTCGTCATGGACCTGAAGCAGCATTTTGACATCCGTCAATCCCGCCCTGGCCAAGGCGTCCGGAATGCGGATCATCGCGCGTTTGATGATGTCGGCGGCCGTCCCCTGGATCGGCGCATTGATCGCCTGGCGTTCGGCGTAATTCCGGCGCATCGGATTCTTGTCGTTGATCCCGTTCAGATGAATCCGACGGCCGAAGACGGTTTCGACATAACCCCGGTTACGGCAGGCTTCGATCGCTTCGTCCATATAGGTCCGGATGCCCGGGAACCGCTCGAAATACTGCTTGATGAAGGCCTGCGCTTCAGACCGGGAGACGCCGATCTGATTGGCCAAGCCAAAGCCCGAGATGCCGTAAATGATCCCGAAATTGATCGCCTTGGCTTTCCGGCGGGTTTCCGGGTCCATCTGGTCCAGCGGCACATCGAAGACCTGGCTGGCGGTCATTGCATGGATGTCCAGCCCGTCCTTGAAAGCGGCCTTGAGACTGTCGAGATCGGCGATTTCCGCGACCAGACGCAACTCGATCTGACTGTAATCGAGGCTGATCAGTTTCTTGCCCGGCGGCGCGACGAACGCCTCGCGGATGCGGCGCCCTTCTGCGGTGCGGATCGGGATGTTCTGCAAATTCGGATCGGTCGAGCTTAAGCGTCCGGTCTGGGCCCCGACCATGGAGTAGGAGGTGTGGACCCGTCCGGTCGCCGGATCGATCTGCTGGATCAGGGCGTCGGCATAGGTGCTCTTCAGCTTGGACAGGCCGCGCCAATCGAGCACTTTCGCGACCACCGGGTTTTCCGCCGCCAGGGGTTCCAGGACGCCCGAATCGGTCGAATAGCCGCCGCTCTTGGTCTTCTTGCCGCCCTGCAGACCCAGCTTGTCGAACAGGACTTCGCCCAACTGTTTCGGCGAGCCGACATTGAACGGTCCGCCGGCCGCGTCATGGATCTCGAGCTCCAAGTCGGCGATCCGGCGTGCGAATTCGTCGCTGAGCGTCTTCAAGAAGGCGGGGTCGACGGCGATCCCTTCCCGTTCCATGGCCGACAGCACCGGCGCCAACGGCCGCTCCAGGGTCTCGTAGACCGTCGTCATCCGGTCCTGCAGCAGGCGCGGTTTCAACGCCTGATGCAGCTGCAGCGTAACGTCGGCGTCTTCGGCGGCGTAGGCCAGCGCCTTGTCGAGCGGCACCTTGTCGAACGTGACCTGGGCCTTGCCTTTGCCGGCGACCTCTTCGAACTTGATCGTCTTCCGGCCCAAATGAAGTTCGGCGAGTTCGTCCATGCCATGGCCGTGGCTGCCGCCGTCCAGGACGAAAGAGAGCAGCATCGTATCGTCGATCGGTGTGATCTCGACCCCGTAGCGTCTCAATACAGAAATATCGTATTTAAGATTTTGGCCGACTTTCAGGACCGACGGGTCCTCCAACAGCGGCTTTAACAAGGATAAGGCGCGGTCGCGGTCGATCTGGACCGGCGCCGCGTCTTCCGCCGGCCCGTCCAATAAATCGCCCGAGGCGGCGCCGGGCGTCGTGTGCCCGACCGGAATATAACAGGCCTTGCCCGGCCCCGTCGCCATGCAGACGCCGACCAGTTCCGCCTGCATCGCGTCCAGCGACGTCGTCTCCGTATCGACCGCAACGAGGCCAGTGGATTGCGCCTCTTCGATCCAGGCCGCCAGCCGCGCCTCGTCCTGGATCAACTCATAGGCCGCTTGCGCCGGTTCGATGGGCGCGGCCGGTTCCCCGTCTGCGCCGAATTCCGACTCATAGCGCGAAACCAAGCGCTTGAACTCCATGCGGCGGAAGAAATCCAGCACCGCTTCGCCATCCATTGGCCGCCGCACCAAGTCCGCCAGCGGGACCTCGACCGGCGCCGCGTCTTCCAGCCGCACCAGTCGCCTCGAGATCCGGGCCATCTCGGCATGTTCGATCAGATTCTCGCGGCGTTTGTTCTGTTTGATCTCGCCAGCGCGCGCCAGCAACGTGTCGAGATCGCCATATTCCTCGATTAAGGCGGCGGCGGTCTTGATCCCAATGCCGGGCACGCCGGGCACATTGTCGGTGCTGTCGCCCGCCAGCGCCTGGACATCGACCACGCGGTCCGGCCCAACGCCGAACTTCTCGCGCACCTCCGGCTCGCGGATCGCCCGGTTCTTCATCGGGTCCCACATTTCGACATTGGGGCCGACCAGTTGCATCAGATCCTTGTCGGACGAAACGATGGTCACTTTCGCGCCTTTGGCGACGGCTTGCTTGGCGTAGGTCGCGATCAGATCGTCGGCCTCGTAGCCCTCCATCTCGAGACAGGGCAGGTTGAAGGTCTTGGTCGCCTCGCGGATCAGGGCGAATTGCGGGATCAGGTCTTCCGGCGCGTCGGGCCGATGCCCCTTGTAGTCCGGGTAGATGTCATTCCGATAATTCTCGCGCTTCGCGTCGAAGATCACGGCGATATGGTCGGCGTCGGTCTGCTCGATCAGGGACAGGATCATGCCGGAGAACCCCATCACCGCGTTGGTCGGCGTGCCGTCCGACCGGCTGAGCGGGGGCAGACCGAAAAACGCCCGGAAAATATAGGCGGATCCGTCGATCAAGTAGAAATGGTTCTGCGGGTCGGCGGCCATCGGCGTTCCTGTCTTTCGGGCGAATAGGCGAGCCAAGTCAGGGTGACAGCTTTGACCCGATCTTTACAAGCGCCCGCGCGGCGCCGGGGTTTGGCGGCGGCGCTGAAGAGGACAATCGACAGCATTAAGCAAATAATAACCGCGCGCTTTTATTGTAACGATCAGCGAGAGACGAAGAACGCGAGAAACAAGGCGGCCAACGCCCATGAATCTTCAGGCCAAACAGCCGATCGAAAAGACGGCGACGACGGCTCTGTCATCCTGGATCGATCATCCGAGGATGGCGGCCCTCTTCACCTATTGGACCGGGCGCCGCGCGGGCGCCGGGGCGCCGACCCGCGCCGCCATCGACCCTGTGGATTTCGCCTATGCGTTGGGCAATGTCGCCTTGATTGACGTCACTTGGCCGAACGGCGACCCGGACTTCCGCTTTCGGCTGGTGGGGTCGCGCATCAACAACGCGTTCGATCGCGACTTGTCCGGGTTGCGATTGGCGGACGTGCTGGAGCATTTCCATGCGGCGGATCCGCTAAACGGGCGTTTCTTCATCGCCGCAGCGACCGGCCGACCGGACTATGCCGCGGGCGCTCCGCTGAGCAGACCGAACCGGCGGTTCACCTACTCACGCCTCATCCTACCGCTCAGCGCCTCGCAGACGGACCATCCAACCGTCCACCAACTGCTTTGCATGATCGTCCTCTTTGACGAAAACGGCCGCGAAACATAGAGGCGCGCCGAAGCCGACCCCCTTCCAGTGGACGCGGATCGCGCGAAAAACGAAGCGTCCCGCAAGCCTTCTTGTCTTTGCTTGGCCAAACCAGCTAAGTCACATGCGCATTCGGGGCTGACGACATTTCCTCGACGCACATCGGGACACGCCATGACGCCTTCCAATTCCGCAGCCGGCTTGCCGGACAACGCCATCGAGATAGCAGGTCTGTCCAAAACCTATGCCGGCGGCAAAAAGACGGCTCCGAAACAGGCGCTGAATTCAGTCGATCTGACCATCCCGCGCGGCAGTCTGTTCGCCCTTTTGGGACCGAACGGCGCCGGCAAGTCGACCCTGATCAATGTCCTGGCCGGCATGGTCATCAAGACAGAAGGCCGCGTGAAAATCTGGGATATCGACATCGATCAGGATCACCGCAACGCCAAGGCGGCGATCGGCATCGTGCCCCAAGAGTTAAATATCGACCCGTTTTTCACGCCGGAAGAGTTGCTCGAAGTGCAAGCGGGTCTGTACGGCGTGCCGCCAAGCGAACGCCGCACCGACGAAATCCTTCGACTGATCGGCCTGGAGGATAAACGCGCCGCCTACGCCCGCACCTTGTCCGGCGGCATGCGCAGACGGCTCTTGATCGGCAAGGCGATGGTTCATAATCCGCCGATCCTGGTGCTGGACGAGCCCACCGCCGGGGTCGATATCGAACTGCGGCAACAGCTTTGGGAGAATGTGGTCGCGCTGAACAAACGCGGCACGACGATCCTGCTGACCACCCACTATCTGGAAGAAGCGGAAGAGCTGTGCGACCGGATCGCCATTATCAATCATGGCAGGGTCGTCGCCAACGACGACAAGAAGTCCCTGCTCGGCCAACTCGATTCCAAGACCATGGTCGTCACCGTCTCGAAGCCGCTCAGTGAAACGCCGGCGACGCTGGCCGATTTCAACGCGGCCCTGACCGAAGACGGTCTTGCGCTGCATGTCACCTATAAACCATCGTCGGTGAAGGCCGGTCAGATCCTGGCGGCGGTCCAGGGCGCCGGTCTGCAGATTGAGGATATCTCCACTGTGGAGACCGATCTGGAGGATATCTTCCTGCAACTGACGAAATCCGAGGCCGCTTAAGCGCGTCGCCATGGGACGCAGGCTCGGCATGGCGCAAGGCGCCACGATGATACGCGTGCTGTCGCTCGCGGCCTTGATCGCCGTCCTTGTCGGTTGCACGCCGATGCTGAAGCCGCGCGGCGAGGCCTTCCTGACCGCCGGCATGACCGAAGACGCCTTCGTCATGACAGACGGCGCGGTCCTGCCTTTTCGGGCCTGGGGCCTGTCGGAGACGGACGCCGCGCCCGAGGCGGTGATCTTGGCGCTACACGGCTTCAACGACTATTCAAACGCCTTCGACCGCGCTGCACAGGCCTGGGCGGAACTCGGCATCGTGACCTACGCGTACGACCAGCGCGGCTTTGGGCGCGCCCCGTTTCCAGGTCGCTGGGCCGGCGTCGAGACCATGGTCGACGACGCCGTGACGGTCGCGCAGCTTGTACAAAGGCGCCATCCGAAAACGCCCTTGATCCTATTGGGCGAGAGCATGGGCGGCAGCGTCTTGATGACGGCGGCGGCGACACGCGGCGCGGCGCTGGCGGGGGATCGGATCGTACTCTCGGCGCCGGCGGTCTGGGGCCGCGCCGTGATGCCCTGGGGCCAGCGCACCGGGCTGGAGACCGTGGCCTTCGCGGCGCCCTGGCTGCCGCTGTCGGGCCGCGGGCTCGGCAAGATCCCGTCCGACAATATCGAGATGCTGCGGGAGTTGGGCCGCGACCCGTTGGTGATCAAGGTCACGCGCGCCGACGCGATCTGGGGACTGGTCAATCTGATGGACGCGGCGCGCGACGCGGCCGGCGGCATCGACCGGCCCGTTCTGGCGCTCTATGGCGCGCGAGAGGACCTGATCCCGGCGGAAGCTTGGCGATCGGTGGTCGAGACTCTCTCGGCTCGGCCCGATACGTATGTGAAGATCTATGAGACGGGATTTCACATGCTGCTGCGCGATCTGAATGGGGAAATCGTGATCGGTGATATCGCAACCTATGCGGCGACCGGCGCGCCGCCCGATCCGGCGGGGCCGTTAGACCCGCCCGGGATGGCCGCTACCACTCGCCAAAAATAATACCGCGCGATTTCCACGTCGCGGTCCGCGCCTCGACCGCATCATCCGACAGCGTGCGTCGGTTCTTGCGGCGGGCGAACCAGTCGAACATCCGCGATCGCATCTCATCGCGGATCCCGGCATGCCGTCCGTCCTCACCCAAATCCTCCAGCTCGTCAGGATCGTTCTCCAGGTCGAAAAGCTGCGGGCGGAAACCAAGATACGCGATATATTTCCAGCGTTCGGTCCGCAGCATCCAGCCGCGCGCCTCGTCCGGCTTGAGGCCCAAGTCACGGCGGGCCTGCCGCCAACCATAGTCGAGTTCGGAAACGATCGAATCGCGCCACTGGGTCTCCGGTTCCGGACCGCCCAGAAGCGGGGTCAGCGATAATCCGTCGAGCGCATGCATCGGCGCGGCGCCGCCAAGCGCCTCGATGAAACTGGGCAGCAGGTCCGTGGCGCCGACCAGCCGGTCCTCGACCACGCCCTCGGCGACGCCAGGCCCCGCGATGATCAGCGGGATCTTCACCGACGGGTCGTGAAACAGCTCTTTCTCACCCAGCCAATGATCGCCGAGATAGTCGCCGTGATCGCTGGTAAAGACGACCAGCGTATCCGCCATGCGCCCCGCCACGACGAGCGCCGCGAACAGCCGCTCCAATTCATCGTCGATCTGCGTGATCAGGCCCATATAGGTCGGGACCACCCGATCACGCACCACCTGTTTTGAGAAGTTCCGCCCTTCCTCGTGCCGCATGAAGGCCTCGTAGACCGGATGCGGCTTTTTGCGCTCGGCCTCGCTGCGCGCAGGCGGGGAGAGGTCGGCGGGACCGTAAAGATCGTGATAGGGCGACGGCGCCATATAGGGCCAATGCGGCTTGATATAGGAGAGATGCAAGCACCAGGGATTGTCGCCTTGCTCTTCGATGAAGCGGATCGCCTGATCGGTCATCCAGGGGGTCTCGGCGTGCCGGCGGTCCACCCGCGCGGGCAGGTTGGCATGCCGCATCGACCAGCCGGACAGAATCTCGCCGTTCGGTCCCGTCGCCGAATTTGCGTAGTCGTGCCAAGGGTTGGCGCCGTCATAGCCATGTGCGTTCAGGTACCGGTTATAGGCGAGATCGGCGGAAACGAGTTTTGACGGGTGCAATCCGTCATCTCGGCAATAGGGCTCGAAACCGGCCTCGCGCTCTTGAACGCCGATCACCCCGTCCAGTCCGAGCCGCGCCGCCCCATCGCGATCCGCCGTCATATGCGTCTTACCCGCGACGGCGACCCGCAGACCCATGGCGCGCAAATAGCTTCCCATGGTCGGCGTGCCGATGGGCAGCGGCACGCCATTCCAGGTCGACCCATGATTGGCGACGGACAGGCCTGTATAAAAGGACATGCGCGACGGACCGCAGACCGCGGCTTGGGCGTAGGCGTTCGTGAACCGCACGCCACGCGCCGCCAACGCGTCGATCGTCGGCGTCCGAATCGTCTTGTGCCCGGCGCAGCCGAGATACTCCCAGCGTAGCTGATCGGCCATAATGAAGAGGATATTGCGAACCTTCGCGGCCTTGGGCGCCGGCGCTTGCGTCTCTGTCATACTCATGTAAGTCCGTGGCGGTGTCGCAGCTACACTACGCCGGGCCGCGCCTGCTGCGCCAGCCGCCGAAACGACGAGAAGGGGCCTCGCCCATGTCCGAACTGCGCATGCCCGTCTGGCAATTCGTCCGACTGATGGTCCAGGTCGAGGAAAGCCTGAAGCGAAAAGGCGGCAAACCGAAGAAGAACCATCCGGTGCAGGATATCTATGACGCGTGGGACGATATCTGGCTGGAGTTGGACAAACGCCTGGCCGCGCTGGGCGCCGACGATCCGGACGCTTTTTCCGAGCTGATGATGCGCCAGGATGTCGTCCTGACGGACCTCACCCCGCGTCGCCGCGCCGCCGCCGTTTCCGAACTGCGCAAAGTGATCGCGTCGATGAAAGCCAAACTGAAACAGGAAAAAGATTCGGACCTGCGCGGCGACCTCGAGTTCGAGATCGAGGAGTTGGAAGACCTGATCTACGATATCGAAGACTGAAATCGGCCCGGGATTGCCGCGCGGAGCGGGTCGCCGCGTCTTTTGTGGCTTTCGCGGAGCCGAAGCCGGGCCTAAGCTGCGGATGGAAAACCGGTCGCGGTGACGCGGCTCACAATGACATAAAGTGGCTAAGAGGAGGAAATGATGGGTCGTGTAGCGTTGGTGACAGGAGGGACGCGGGGGATCGGCGCCGCGATCAGCACAGGCTTGAAAGAAGCCGGCTATACCGTCGCCGCGAATTACGGCGGCGACGATGCGACCGCCAACGCCTTCAAAGAGGCGACGGGGATCGCGGTCTATAAATTCGACGTCTCCGATTACGAGGCGGTTCAGGCCGCCGTGGCGCAGATCGAAAGCGACCTGGGGCCGGTCGAGATTGTCGTCAACAACGCCGGCATCACCCGCGACGGCACCATGCATCGGATGAGCCAGGAAAACTGGCAAAAAGTCATCGACACCAATCTCGGCTCCTGTTTCAACACTTGCCGCGCGGTGATCGACGGCATGCGCGAGCGCGGCTTCGGCCGGATCGTGAATATCGGCTCGATCAACGGGCAAGCCGGACAATACGGCCAGGTCAACTACGCCGCCGCTAAGTCCGGCATCCATGGATTCACAAAGGCGCTTGCTCAGGAAGGGGCCGCGAAGGGGATCACCGTCAACGCTATCGCACCGGGTTATATCGACACCGATATGGTGCGCGCGGTGCCGCCAAACGTGTTGGAGAAGATCATCGCGAAAATCCCGGTCGGGCGGCTGGGCCAAGCGTCGGAGATCGCGCGCGGCGTTCTGTTCCTGGTGTCGGACGAGGGCGGCTTCGTCACCGGTTCGACGCTCTCGATCAATGGCGGACAGCACATGTATTGATCAGGCTTGGGGCGGTCGCCCATGGATGGGAAAAAGGCGTCGGCGCGATTCCGCCCGGCGCCTTTTTCTTGAGGACGGAGACGGCATGACGCGCACATATCCGACGCGCCCGATGGCCGGGGTCGGCGTCGTCGTCTTCAAAGAAGACGCGGTGCTGCTGATCCGGCGGGGAAAGCCGCCGAACCGGGGCGCGATCAGCCTGCCCGGCGGGGCCCAGGAACTGGGCGAGACGGTGCGCGAAACCGCGGTGCGCGAAGTCTTGGAAGAGACCGGCGTGACAGCCCAAATTACTGATTTAGTCGACGCAGTGGACGCCATCCGCAAGGACGCGGAAGGCCGGATTCTCTATCACTACACGCTGATCGATTTCGCCGCCGACTGGGTTTCGGGAGAGCCAACGCCCGGATCGGACGCGGATGAAGCCTTCTGGCGCCCGCTGGACCGGCTTGACGAACTGATGCTTTGGGCCGAAACGAAGCGCGTCATCCGCTTAGCGGACGCGATTCGCCGCCGCTAGCGCTGTTTTCCTTTTCCGTGCAAGAAACTTCGCCCATGCCGACCGTCGCCGAGCTCGACGCCGAACCGCAGAAGCAGAAATGGCGCTGGCCCGGCCGCGCGCCGCAAACCTATGTCTTGGCTTTGACGGCGGGCTTGTTCGGACCGGTGGCCCTCTTCGCGCCGGCTCAGACAACGACTCTGTTGGCCCTCGCGGGAGGCCTCTGCCTTGTGCTGAATCCGGTGAGCGGTCTCGGGTTATTTCGCCGACAGGCCTATCTGATCCCGCTGGCCGGCCTTCTCGTGCTGGGCGCGCTCTCCGGCCTATGGGCGGTGGAAGGCGCGGAGGTCGCAAAGCGCCTTGTTCGCATAACCGGCCTCGCCGTCGCAGGCGTCTTGATCATCGCCCATATCCGTGATCTGCCGGAAGAGGATCGTTGGTTGATTGGGAAGATCGCCGTCGCGTCCTGGGTCGTTCTGGCGGTTCTTTTCGCGGTCGAGCGCCTCACCGGCGGGGGACTGAACGCAACGCTGACCGGGAAGACAAACCCAGCCACGCTCAATCGGCCGTCAACATATCTGTTGCTCATGACCTGGATGTCGGCCGGATTGCTTTTTGCGACTGGGCGAAAAACCATGGCGATCCTGGCGATCGCAGCGACCGGCCTGCTATCGCTTGGTCTGCAAGCCCAGGTGACCCCCATCGCCTTCGCCGCCGGCGTCGTCGCCGCCTGTCTCGGCGCGCTGGCGCCGCGGCTGACAGCCTTTGTGATGAGCTTGGCCATCGTCCTGGCGTTCATATTGTTGCCGATCCTCGCGGCCAACGACGCTTTCCTCACGAAAATCGCACCCAGTGTCCGAGACTTTGGAACCAGCGCCGCCCATCGATTGCTGATCTGGAATTTCAGTGCGGACAAGATCGCCGAACGGCCGATCAGCGGATGGGGTCTCGATTCGTCGCGCCGTATTCCAGGCGGCCGGCAGCTCGGCGTCGACCGAGCCGAAGAGATCGGCGCCGATTGGGCTGTGACGCCCAAGTTCCAAGACGGCTTGGAGCGCATGAGGGCGATGTCCTCCCATCCACACTCTCTGGTGCTGCAAACCTGGCTGGAGTTAGGCGCCGTCGGCGCAATACTGATGGCGCTTTTGCTCGGCCGGATCGTCTGGCTCTGCACGACCGGGCCGCCCGGTCTGCGGGCGTGCCGTTTTGGCCTGATCGCCAGCGCCTTGGTCGTCGCCAATATCAGCTATAGCGCCTGGCAGAGCGGTTGGCTTTCCGCGCTCTTTCTCCTCGCTTGTCTCGCCGCAGCGACTCCGACCGCGAAGCCGGGCGCGGGGCGCGGCAAACCGGCTGCGCGTTAAAAATCCATGTCGGACCTCACCGCGACCGCAATCGGCGCGCTGGCGATCGTACTATGGGGTTCGCTAGCGCTGTTCACAGTCTGGACCGAAGGCGTGCCGCCGTTGCAGCTCTTGGCGATGACCTTCGCCATCGCCTTTCTTCTCGCTTGCGGCAAATGGCTGGCGCGCGGCGAGAACGGGTTCGTGTTTCTGCGCCAGTCCCACTTCGTCCTTGGTTTCGGCGTCGCCGGTCTGTTCGGCTATCACTTCTTCTATTTCCTGGCCTTGAAGAACGCGCCGCCGGTGGAGGCGGGGCTGATCGCCTATCTCTGGCCGCTGCTGATCGTCGTTTTCGCCATGGCGCTGCCGGGCGAGGCGTTTGGTTGGCGACCGATCATCGGCGCCCTGATCGGACTCGCCGGCTGCGTGGTTCTGGTAACGGCGGATCAAGGCGCGTCATTCAGCGGCGACTATCTGCTCGGCTATGGCGCGGCGGCCGCTTGCGCGCTGACCTGGTCCAGCTATTCCGTTCTGTCGCGGCGCCTGCGCGCGGTTCCGACGGATACTGTAGGCTGGTATTGCGCCGCCACGGCGGTCTTGGGCGGCGTCGGTCACCTGATTTTCGAAGAGACCGTCATGCCATCGAGCGCCATGGCCTGGATCGCGATCCTGGCGCTGGGGCTCGGTCCGGTCGGCGCGGCCTTTTTCGCCTGGGATATTGGCATGAAACATGGCCATATCGGGGTACTCGGCGCCGCCTCCTATGGCGCCCCGCTGATCTCGACGCTGTTGTTGATCGCGTTTGGCGGCGGGCAGGCCAGTTGGCCCGTCGCCGTCGGCTGCGCGGCGATCGTCGCAGGATCGGTCCTTGCCGCTTGGGGCAAAATCGGCCTTGCCCGATCCCGGCCGGCCGCGCCGCAGCAAGACAGAAATTTAGGAAAGGACGGCGAATGACGCCCGAACTTGTGATCTATGATTTGGACGGGGTGCTGGTTGATAGCGAGTGGCTGGTGGCGGAGGTCTGGTCGACAGAACTCGCGGCCTATGGCGTCGAGATCGCGCCGATAGCGCTGATCGAACGGTTCGCCGGCAAGACCGACACAAGCATGGCCGAGGTGCTGGCGGCGGAGACCGGCGCCGCGCCGGCGCGGGCCATGTTGGAGGCGGTCCACGCCAGCGCCAGCGAAGCGCTCAAAACCAACCTGCAAGCCATCGACGGCGCCGGCGACGCCCTGGCCGCCTCGCCCTTCCTGAAATGCGTGTGCTCAAACTCAGGACCGGACAGGATCCGCGCTTCCTTGACCAAGACCGGCCTGCATCGGCATTTCGAAGAAGAAGCTTTGTTCAGCGGCGTCGAGGCGGCGAATCCGAAACCGCATCCCGATATCCACCTTCAGGCGCTGGCGCAGTTCGGCGTCGGGCCGGGCGCGGCGGTCGTGATTGAGGATAGCGTCACCGGCGTCACTGCGGCGCGCGCCGCAGGCGTTCCCTCGATTGGCTTCCTCGGCGCCAGCCATATCGCCGACGGCCACGGCCAGGCCTTGCTCGAGGCCGGCGCGGCGATGCTGGTCGAGCGTCACGCGGATATGTTACAGGCCATTTGCGCTTTGTAGCCGCGCTTTTTACAGACAGGTGACCCAGATGCCCGAGAGCCCCCATACCGCTCCCCATTTCGACATTAACGGCGACGCGCCAATCCGAACCGATGTCAGCGCCATCGAACGTCAGCAGATCCTGGCGGTGGCTGAGGTCGGCCACGGCGATCCCGACGTAATCGGCCTCTGGTACGGCGAAAGCGACCTGGCGACCCCGCGTTTCATTTGCGATGCGGCGGCGGCGGCGATGCGGTCCGGCGATACTTTTTACTCGGTCAAGCGCGGCGTGCCGGAATTGCGGCGAACGCTGGCCGACTATTGCAGCGCGCTCTACGACCGGCCGATCGACATCGAGCGGATCAGCGCCACCGCTTCCGGCATGAGCGCGATCATCATGTGCCTGCAGCTTCTGGTGAACAAAGGCGATAATGTGATCGTCGTCTCGCCGGTCTGGCCGAACGCACAGTCGGGTGTGCGCATGATGGGCGGCGAGCCGCGCTTTGTGACGCTCGACAGCACGCCGACCGGGTTTCATCTGGACCTGGAAAAAATCTACGCCGCGGTCGACGACCGCACCAAGGCGATCTTCGTCAATTCGCCGAACAACCCGACCGGCTGGGTCATGCCCAGCGCGCAGCAGGCCGAGCTTCTGGATTTCTGCCGCAAAAAGGGCGTCTGGATCATTGCTGACGAGGTCTATGCCCGGATGGTCTATGAAGGCAAAGCGGCGCCGTCATTTCTCGAGCATATGGTTCCGAACGACCCGGTTCTGGTCGTCAACAGCTTCTCAAAAAGCTGGGCCATGACCGGCTGGCGCATTGGCTGGCTGGTCCATCCGCCCTCGATCGGAGACGTCTTGGGCAATGTCGTCGAGTTCAATTACTCCTGCATCCCGCCCTTCCTGCAGAAAGCCGCGATCGTCGCCGTCGACCAGGGCGAGGAATTCATCGCCGAGATGAACGCGCATTGCCGCCTCGGCCGCGATATTCTGGAGCAGCGCCTGCCGGGTATGAACCGGATCAGCGGTTACCAGACGCCGGCCGCCAGTTTCTACGCCTTCTTTAGGATCGATGGCGGCGAGGACACCTTGGCGACGGCGCAAGACATCGTGCGCAAAGCGAAACTGGGGATAGCGCCCGGATCCGCCTTCGGCCCCGGCGCCGAGGGCTGGTATCGCCTGTGCTTCGCCCAATCGCCGGATCGGATCAGCGCGGCCATGGACCGGCTGGAGGCTTATCTGAGCGCGTAATGCGGATCAGCAGGCCGCGTCGATCGCGCGCAAGGCGGCGGTGAAGCCGCTCAGCGAATAGGTGTCTTTTGTCGGCGTGCCGCGTTGGGACACCGCCTGAACGGTCATGCGCGCGCCGCGGCGCATGGCGTTGATCAGACCGTTTTCAGCGACGTCTTGGGCGACGAAAACAGCCTGTCGGCCGTCTTCGCTATAGCCCTCAAACTTTCGTGAGCCGATCGTGATGGTGATCGGCTTCGACGGGTCCACCGTGTAGCCCATCTGAAAACTGACCTCGGCCCGCGTGTTGATGCCGGGTCTGTGCGTCACGAAAGCGTAGATCTCACCGCGCGGGCGGCCCTGTTCCTCATGTTTGGTCGGGCGCGACCACATGTTGCAGACCTTGCCATTCTCGACATAGCTGTGCGCCCGCCAATCGGTGAAGGTGCCGAGCGGCGTGTCGCTCTGAGCCAGGGCGGGCGGACCAAAAAGGCCGATCGCCAGACAAAATGCGGCGAGAAGAAACAGTGGGCGCCGGAAACGATCCAAAAGATTGGCCAGGGTGTCTTGCATCGCTCTCCAATTCCTCGGACATTCACCAAATCGCCCGGCGTCCCGACCGGTTCATCCACGGTGAGACGGACTAGCAATCGTTACGATTAGCGTGATCCGTCCGACATCGCTTCGCGTATTTATCGGCATGGGACATGTGGGCGCAACCATAGTCGCAGACAAGGCGCAAAAGCCGATCGCCGCCGTCGTTGAATCCTTGGCCGCAGCCAAGTGTTTTTCGAACGGCGAGAGCGGACGGAACGCCTTGCCGGAGGCCGTCGCGGTAGACCGCGGGGGTAGAGGTTTGGACGCTATTACGCCCGATGATCACCGCGCCTTGATGGCGCGGATCGCCCATGACCAGGACCGCGCGGCTTTCGCTGCGCTGTTCGGGCATTTTGGACCGCGTGTGAAAGCCTACCTGATGCGCAGCGGCTCGGACATGGAAAGCGCCGAGGAACTGTCACAGGAAGCGTTGATGACCGTGTGGCGCCGGGCCGAGAGTTTCGATCCGAAACAGGCCTCAGTCGCGACTTGGATTTTCACGATCGCGCGGAACAAACGTATTGACGCGTTTCGACGGCTGAACCGTCCGGAGCTGGACCCAGAAGATCCGGCGCTGACGCCGCAGGCGGAACCGGAGCCGGATGAACATCTGGACGAGGTGCAAAAGTCGAAAGCGATACAGGAGGCGGTGAAGACCTTGCCGAAGGAACAGGCCGAAATGCTGCGCATGGCCTTTTTCCAAGACAAGGCGCACAGCCAGATTGCTGAAGAGACGGGCTTGCCGTTGGGAACCGTGAAATCCCGCTTGCGGCTGGCCATTGCGCGGATGCGCAAGCAGTTGAAGGAGTTGGACGAATGACGGCGGTGACAGCGTATGAGATGCGCGGCCAGGAACCGACGCATCACTTGAGTGACGAGTTGCTGATGGATTACGCCTCGGGCGCGCTGGACGAAGCGGGCAGCCTGTTCGTGGCGTCGCACCTGACCCTATGTCCGCATTGCCGGGCGCGGCTTCAGGCCTTGGAAGCGGTCGGCGGCGCGCTTCTGGATGATATCGAGCCGGTCTCGATGGCGGACGGGGCGTTCGACGCGATCATGGCCAAGATTGACGCGGCCGGGTCTGCGAATGAAAACGCTGCGCCGGCGGAAGCGGAACGGGTTGTCGACGGCACGGTTCTGCCGGCCCCGCTGCGGAAATATCTCGGCGTCGATCTGGATGGCGTGCAGTGGCGCAAAAAGGGCGGCGGCGTTGCGGTGGCGCCGGTGCCGGGCATGGGACCCGAGGCCAACGCCTTCCTGTTGAAGGTCGAAGCCGGACGCGCCGTGCCTCAGCATTCGCACGGCGGCAACGAGTTCGTCATGGTGCTGAAGGGCGGCTATAGCGACGCCAGCGGCCATTTTGGGCGCGGCGACGTGGAACTGGCCGATGACGATGTCGATCACCAGCCGATCGCCGACGACGGCGAAGAGTGCGTCTGCCTGGCGGTCACCGACGCGCCGCTGCGCTTTACCGGCAAGACCGGCTGGCTGTTGAACATGTTCGTGAAGATGTAAATCACGCGCCTGAGCGCGTGCATATTTCTTGAAGGGCGTCGGACATTTCCGCCGCCCTTTTCTTTTGCCAAAGCCTGAGCGTGGCGGGCGTCAGGTGCGCACCTTGCGTCCGCCTTGGACATGCGGGGCGAGTTCCTCCAGCGGGCCGCCCGGGGACACCGGCCGGTCCGGGTGACGGCCGCGGCTGATCAACCGGTCATACATCACGATCGCGCCCGCGACGCTGACATTGACGCAGAAAGCCGTCGGGATCTGCACCACATGCCGGCAGCGGGCGACCAGCTCCGGCGACAGCGACCCTGCCTCCGGACCGAACACATAAGCGGCGCGTTCCGGATGCCGGAAGCTCGGCAGCGGGACCGCTTCGTCGATCAGTTCGACCCCGACCAGCGCGCAGCCGCGCGGCAGCATCAATGCGTCGACCGACTCGAACTCATAAAGCGGCATGGACTTCGCGCTCTGCGATGTGTCGGACTGTCTGAAAGCCGCCATGTCGAGGGCCGAAGCCACGGTGAACAGAAAGCTCGCGCCGAACGCATGGCCGGTCCGCATCAGCGCCCCCGCGTTGCGGGATTTGGAGATGCTCTCAACGCCGATCCCGAAATAACCGCGCATCGCCTCGCCTCTCTCTGGCAGCCGTTGGGACATCCTTGAACTGACGCGCGCAGCGGCGCAAGGTCGAGCGGCCGGCCTAGGACTTCGACGCCGGAAATGACGATAGATCAAGAGAGCCGCGTCAATGCCCTCAGCCTCCGCCGCCGCACAGACCCTTGCGACCAACCTCGACAGTGATGGTCCGGTCTGCGTCGAGGTGACGCGCGGCGGTATCGTCGAGAGCCGTCACCACGGGTCGGTCGCGGTGGTGGATGTCGAAGGCGGCGTGCGCCTGGCCTGCGGCGACATCAAATCTCCGATCTTCCCACGCTCGGCCATCAAAGGGCTGCAGGCGATCGCCGTGGTCGAAAGCGGCGCCGCGGACGCCGTGAATTTCAGCGACGATGAACTGGCGCTGATCTGCGCCTCGCACAACGGCGAACAGCGGCATGTGAACGCAGCGCTGGGCGTGCTCGCCCGCCAGGGCCTCGGCGAACCGGACCTGGAATGCGGCGCGCATTGGCCGTACTACGAGCCGATGACCCGCGCCATGGCGGCGAAGGGCGTCGAGCCCACGCAACTGCATAACAACTGCTCCGGCAAACACACCGGCATGCTGTCGCTGGCGAAGGCGATCGGCGCCCCGACCAAGGGCTACACTGCCGTCACACACCCCGTACAACAACGGATCATGGGCGTTCTCGAAACAATGACCGGCTATGATTTGTCGGACGCGGTCTGGGATCGGGACGGCTGCTCTGTCCCCAATTGGGCGATACCCTTGGAGAATCTCGCCTATGGCTTCGCGCGCTTCGGGACCGGCGAAGCCTTGTCGCAGGAACGCGCCGAGGCCTGCGCCCGGATTCGCAGCGCCGTTCACGCGGCCCCTTTCATGGTCGCCGGAACCGGCCGCTACTGCACCGAGGTGATGACCATCCTGGGATCCAAGGCGTTCCTGAAGACCGGCGCGGAAGGCGTATTCTGCGCCGCCCTGCCGGAAATGGGATTGGGCGTCGCGCTGAAATGCAGCGACGGGGCCAAGCGCGGCGCGGAGGTCATGATCACGGCGGTCCTCGACGCGTTGGGTGTGATCGACGACGCCGACCGGCCGGCGATGGACGCTTTCCTCACGCCGCCGGTGACCAACTGGAACGGATTCCGGACCGGCGAACTGCGCCCGGCGGCGGGTTTCCCAAGCTTTTGACCGGGCCGTGAAAGCGATCCAGCAAATCGCCCTGAGCGGGCTGGACGGGATCGCCGTCGCCGACATTCCCGCGCCGGCCATAGGCGATCGTCACGTCCTGATCGATGTCGAGGCGGCCGGCGTCAATTTCGCCGATATCCTGATGACCACCGGCGCCTATCAGGCGACGCCGGCGCCGCCCTTCACGCTGGGGCTGGAACTGGCGGGCGTGGTGCGCGCGGTCTCCCCCGATATCGATGGCGTCTTTGTCGGCGATCGGGTCATGGCCGTTGTCGATCACGGCGCCTTCGCCGAGCAAGTCGCAGTCCCCGACGCACGCTGTATGGTGATGCCGCCGGGAATGGGTTTCGAACAAGGCGCCGCCTTCCCGATCGCCTACGGCACGGCGCATCTCGCGCTGACCCATCGCGGTCGGCTGCGCGACGGCGAGGTCCTGCTGGTCCATGGGGCGGCAGGCGGCGTCGGGCTGGCCGCCGTTCAAGTCGGGAAAGCCATGGGGGCCACGGTCATCGCCACGGCCGGCGGTCCTGAGAAACTGGAAATCGCCCTTGGCGCCGGCGCCGATCATGGGATCGACACGCGGACGGAAAGCATCAAGGATCGGGTCCGTGCTTTGACCGGCGGCGCGGATGTGGTCTTCGACCCGGTCGGCGGCGAGACCTTTTTACAGTCCATGCGCTGTGTGAACCCATTGGCGCGCATGCTGGTGATCGGTTTCGCAGGCGGCGACGTTCAGAAAATCCCCGCCAATCTCGCGCTGGTGAAGAATACCGACATATTCGGGGTCTATTGGGGCGCTTATGCGGCGCTCGATCCAACCGTCTTGCGCCAATCGGCCGACGATCTGGGACAGATGTTCGCGGACGGGCTTTTGAAACCGCATATCTCTCATACTCTGCCGCTCGATCGGGCGCGCGACGGGCTGCAACTGCTGAAAGACCGGGCGGCGATGGGCAAAGTGGTTCTGAAGGTGCGGTGATGGCCAGATCGAAGCCCAGCCGCGGCGCGGCCAAGAACAAAAGCGATACCGTTGCGACAGTGAAGGCGCAGTATGAGGACTTGCCCTATCCGGAACGGAACCCGGCGGACGAGAAGAAACGTCTGCTGCTCGGCTCGCCCAGCGGACTGCCGGAAATCGAGCATTATCTCTATGGCGGACGGCTCGACCGGTCGAAGCCATTCCGGGTTTTGGTCGCCGGGGGCGGCGCCGGCGACGCCCTGATCATGCTGGCCCAGCAGCTGGCGGATGCGGGCGTTGCGGCGGATATCCACTATATCGACCTGTCGACCGCCAGCCGCGCCGTCGCCGAGGCGCGCGCCGAGGTCCGAGGCCTTGCCGGGATCACCTTTCATACCGGCTCGCTGCTGGAGATCGAGTCGCTGGGCCTGTTCGACTATATCGATTGCACTGGCGTGCTGCATCACCTGCCGGTCCCGCAGGAAGGCTTCCAGTCCCTAGCGCGGGCGCTGGCGCCGCAGGGCGGGTTGGGCCTGATGGTCTATGGCGCTTTGGGCCGGACGGGCGTTTATGACATGCAGGCGATGCTGCGCGCGATCACGGGCGCGGAGGACGATAGCGGGGCCAAAGTGACGGTCGCGCGGCGCCTGCTCGACGCGAGCCCGCCTACCAACCGGCTCCTGCGCAACCCCTATCTCACCGATCACAAAGAGGGCGGCGACGCGGGGCTCTATGATCTACTGCTGCATTCGACCGACCGCGCCTACCGGGTTCCGGAATTGGCGGCGGAGATCGACCAGGCCGGGCTGCGGCTGGTCAGCTTCGTCGAACCGGCGCGCTACGACCCCGGCTTCTATATCCGAGACAAGGAGCTGTTGACGCGTCTCTCGGCGCTCGATCCGATCGAACGCGCGGGATTCGCAGAATTGCTGGCCGGCAACATGTCGAAACACATCGCCTATTGCGTCCGCGCCGACAACGCCGACGCCGGACCGCCGGAGGGACCGACGGCCGGCGCGGTCCCGGTCCTGAATCTGTCGCCCGATTTCAAGGGCGTCGCCTCGGGGCTCAAGGAATTGCCGATCACCCTCGATGGTCTCACCGTCAAAAACCCGCTGCCGCCGCTGGGGATTGAGATGCTGAAACGCTGTGACGGGCGGCGCAGCCTGGATACGATTCGCCGGGAGATCGGCGGGTTGGACTGGTTTCGCTTCAAGCCGCAATTCGACATGCTCTACAAGCCCTTAAGCGGGCTCAACAAACTGCTGCTGCGGTTTCCGTGACCGTCAACGCGCCATAAGAAACGGCGCGCTGAGGGGTGCAGCGCGCCGTCTGAGGGTTTTGATTTTTCCTGCGAAGAAGCAAGTTTTGGACAAGCAGGATTTATTTAAGCCATCCAAAAGCGCTTATCGGCTTCGACCCGCGCGTCACCCCGGCTGACCCCGATGTCGGACAGCATGCGATCATCCAATTCCGCGAGATGGCGCCGCTGCTCATAACGCTCGATCCAGAGCGCCAAAACGGCTCCTACCGCTTTGAAAAAGCTTGAGAACGTATAGCCGGAGGATACGCGGCCTAAAGTTTCGACAGTCATGACGCCACTCCTTTCACTTGGCTGGTTCCCGGTCATCGTCGCCTGCACAGAATTGATGCAATCGGCGGTTCAACAGGGGTTTTGTTGCTGACAAGGAAATAAATAGAGCCCTTCCGAAATCCTGACAAAGGATATATCCTCATGCTTCGGATAAGGCTTACTTATCCGAAGACTGGAGAGCTCGAGCATGCAACGCCGTCTGCCGCCGCTGAACACACTGCGCGCCTTCGAGGCGGCGGCCCGCCATCTCAGCTTCACCAAGGCGGCGGAGGAAATCTTCGTGACCCAGGCGGCGATCAGCCATCAGATCAAGACGCTGGAGGACGCGCTGGGGGTGAAACTGTTCAAACGCCTCAACCGCTCGCTGCTGCTGACCGAGGAAGGCCAGACCTTTTTGCCGCCGGTGCGCGAGGCGCTGGAGACGCTGCAGCGCGGCGTTTCGAAACTCGCTCGGGTCGAGGCGACGGGCGCGTTGAACGTGACGACCCTGGCGAGTTTTTCATCCGGGTGGCTGGTGCCGCGCCTGTCGCGCTTTCGGCAAAAACACCCGGATATCGACATTCGCCTGATCACCACCGAACGGCTCGTGGATTTCAACCGTGATGATATTGATGTCGCCGTGCGGTTCGGCCAAGGGGGCTACGCCAATCTGGTCAGCGAACGTCTGATTGACGAACAGATTTACCCAGTATGCAGTCCGCGCCTATTACAGGACCCTGACAAGCCCTTGCGCACGCCAGAGGATTTGCGCCATCACACGCTGCTGCATGACGATATGCCAATCGGTTGGCCCGAATGGCTGGCGGCTATCGGCGTTTCGAACATCGACACCGAGCAAGGTCCCTATTTCGACTTGTCCGCCCTGGTGATCCAAGCGGCGGTGGAAGGGCAAGGCGTCGCTCTGGGCCGGGCGACCCTGGCGGCTGGAGCGCTGCAGGCGGGCCTGCTGGTGCGGCCCTTCGAACTGATCATGCCGATCAAGTCTTCCTATTACGTGGTCTGCCCGGAGGAGAATTATGACCGACCGAAGGTCAAGGCGTTCCGAGAATGGCTGTTCGAAGAAGCGGACAAGGACGGGGTGCGGGCCGATGCGGCCGAACCAGACGCGGCGGGCGTCGTCTCGACCGGAGACTCACAAAATGTCCGGATTTGGTGACGAGAAGCGGGCGCGATGAAGGCGGTTGTGATAGACGGTGAGTGGGGCCCTGAGCATATGCGCGTGGTCGAGCGGCCCGATCCGGAACCGAGTGCGGAGGATGTGGTGATCGCGATCGAGGCGGTCTCGATCAATCCGCGCGACCTGATCCTTAGCCGGGGCGGCTATGGCCGGTTCGGCGGGACCCTGCCGCTGGTCCCACTCTGTGACGGGACCGGACGGATCGTCGCGAAGGGCGCTTCCGTCACGGGACTGGAGATCGGCGACCGTGTCTGCCCGACCTACAGCCGGTCCTGGCTCGACGGACCCTATCGGTGGGACTCGTTCGAAGGCGCCCATGGCGGACCGTTGGACGGAACTATGTGCGAACGGACGCAGATTCCGGCCGCCGCGGTGGTGAAAGCCCCGGCGCATCTCACGGCCGAAGAGGCGGCGACTCTGCCCTGTGCGGCGGTCACCGCCTGGAACGCCATCGTGGAACAGGGCGCGACCAGGCCCGGCGACAGAGTGCTGGTCCAAGGCACAGGCGGCGTCGCGCTGTTCGCGCTGCAATTCGCCAAGTCGGCCGGCGCGGAGGTCTTCCTGATCTCGTCCAGCGACGAAAGGCTCGAATTGGGGAAAGGCCTCGGCGCGGATCATGGGATCAACTACCGGGAGACGACGGACTGGCATAAGGCGGTCTTAGCCCTGACCGACGGCGTCGGGGTGGATCACATCGTCGAGGTCGGCGGCGCCGACACACTGGCCAAATCGACCGCCTGCGTGCGGCCGAGCGGCGTGATCAGCCTGATCGGCGTCTTGGGCGGCGCCGAGGCCAGTTTTAATCTCGGCCGCGTTGTGACCCGAAACCTCAGGCTTCAAGGCGTCACCGTCGGCAGCCGCGCCATGTTCGCCCGCATGGTCCGCGCGATGGAGATCAACGCAATCCGGCCGATGCTGGACAAGACCCGCTTTAGCTTCGACGGCCTGCCCGACGCCTTGCGGCGGCTGCCGGAAGGCGGACACACGGGCAAAATCGTCGGCGTCTTCTAAGCGGCGCGCCGAATCGTCGGGTTCAGTCCTTGGAACCGCCGACCCCAAAAGCGCCGGAGACCGAGTTCGGCATATGCGCAAGCGCTTCTTCAAAAACAACACCCAGTATCAGGAATAATGCAAAGAGCAGCGCCGTCATGGCGACGGTCGCGGTCGTAATCTGCAGCATGGTCGTCCCTCTCTCATTCGACCGTCTCTCCATTTCGGTCGATCCTAAGACGGTGACCCCAGATTAAGGCGAAACGGCGCCGGAAAGCGCGCCACAATGCGGAAATGCCGGAAAGAGGTCCCAGGCGCGCGTTAGAGCCGCGCCAGAATGGCGTCAGCGATGGCCGTGGTTCCATCGGCGCCGCCGGATTCGATACTGCGCAGAGCGCCGCTGGCGAAGGCGGACGCAACGGCCGTCTCAATCGCCTTCGCCGCTGTTCGGCAGGCCGGAACGTCCTTTTGAACGCCCAGCCAATCCAGCATCATCGCGGCGCTGAGAATCATGGCGGTGGGATTGGCCTTGCCTTGTCCCGCGATGTCCGGAGCGGTGCCATGGCACGGCTGGAACACCGCCTGGCCGTCGCCGATATCCGCCGAAGGCGCGAAGCCGAGACCGCCGATCAGCCCCGCGGCAAGATCGGACAGAATGTCGCCGAACATATTCTCGGTGACCAGCACGTCATAATCCCAAGGCCGCTTGACGAAAGCCATCGCCACCGCGTCGACATAGCCGTAGTCGCGCTCGATATCGGGATAGGTCTCTGAAACCTCATCGAAAATCTCCCGGAAGAAGGCGGTGGAGCCCAGCACATTCGCCTTGTCGACGCAGGTGACCCGCCCCCGATAGCCGCGCGCTTTCCGGTCCCGCGCCAGACGAAAGCTGAAATGGAACAGTTTCTCGCTGGTCGCCCGCGTGATCTCCATCATGTCGCGGGCGATCGTATCGCCGATCCGTTCAGCCTTATGGCGGCCGACAAACAACCCCTCTGTCGATTCCCGGATGAGCACGAAATCGATCTCGGCGGCGCGCGGGTCGGCCAGGACAGGCGGCACGCCCGCTAAGGCCTTGGCCGGACGCACGCCGGCGTAAAGGCCGAAAATCTCTCGCAAATCGATCTGCGGCGTGATCTCGCGGCCATCGGGATAGCGCACCTCAGGCAGGCCCATCGCCGCCAGCAGGGTCGCGTCGGCCCTGCCGGCGCGCTCGACCGATGCGGCCGGCAAGGCTTCGCCCTTGTCCCGATACAGGCCCGCGCCGGCTTCGAGGACGACGGTTTCCAGCGAAAAACCCCCAATCTTCGCCTCTACGGTCGCCAGGATATCCAGCGCCGGCCGCATGACTTCCGGGCCAATCCCGTCGCCAGCCATGACAGCGATCTCAAACCGGGTCTTATCGGTCGGAACAGGCAAAGGCGGGTCCTTCAATAGCCGCGGTGCGTTGGCGATCGAAACGATAGGATAGCCGGCCCTGTCCGCTTGGCCAATCCGCGGACTCCCGCGAGCAGCTCTCACAACCCCAAAGGCGTCGCCGTCAGGGGCCAACCCAGGGTTGGTTGATGCGCGCGCCCAAAGCGTGGTAGGCCCCAGTTATGCGTTCTTTGATTGTTATTGTGACTCTTCTTGCCGTTTCGCCGTGTGCTGCGGCGAAGAAGGAATCCGATTGGACTGTCGGCGGCGTCCTGTCCGGCGTCGCGCATCCAATCGATGGCGATACGGTATTCATCGAAACGGCGGACGGCGCGATGATCCGCACGCGTCTGTTCGGTCAGAATAGTTTCGAATATGACACGGCGGAAGGCTGGCGCGCCTCGGCGGCGCTGACCGAGTTGGCGGAAGGCCGGCCCGTCTCCTGTCACATCGTCGACCGCAACCGGCCGCGCCGGAAAGGCGGAACCGGGCGTCCGGTCGCGGTCTGCGCTTTAGCAGAGACCGACGGCGGGCGCATCGATCTAGCCGAGGCCATGCTGCGCGCAGGGGAGGCCTCGGCCGCACGCTATTTCTTGTTTAAGACTTATCCCAAGGCCGACCCGACAGTCCTGGAGGGTCTGGCCGCGCGTTATCTCGCCGCCGAGGCGCAGGCGCGCGCCGCCGGTCTCGGCGTCTGGGGCCGGCTTGAGCGCAAGAACCGAGCCGCCGAGCCGCCGCAAACGCTCGTCCCTCTCTGGCTCGCCGCCGGGCTCGCCCTGCTCGCCTTCCCGCTGGGTTTTCTCGGCGCGGCGGCGGGCGGGTCTTGGTCAACGCGGCGCCGTCGGACTGATGCGACGCGTGCGAACGCATGAAGCGCGAGGCGGCCAAAGCCGCCCCGCGCCAGTCGTGCGACACCGACGCCGCGACTACTTAGCAGATTGGTACGCGACGTCCCCGCGATCTTTGCGTCCCAGCTTCAGCGAATGCGCGCCGTCTCCAAGCAGGACTTGCGCGACCCCGGCGGCGACCAGGAACAGTGGGTATTCATATCCGCCGCCTTCCGCAGAGAAGACCCAGCCATTGCCGAGATGGACGAAGGTCGCGCCCAACAGAACCGGCAGCAGCGCCAGACTGACCAGGCGCGTCTGAAAACCGACGATCAGCAACAGGCCTCCGATCAGTTCGGCCGCCACGGTCGGATAGGCGAACCAGCCCGGGAACCCGACCGCATCGAAGAACTGAACCGTGCCGGGCAGGGTGAAGACCGCGATTTTCAGGTAGGCGTGCGCCACGAACATGACGCCGAGCGAGACGCGCAACACAAGCGCGGCATAAGCGGCGCCGGATTGATCGAGCCAGACGGTGTTGGAAAAGCGGGACATGATGAGACCTCCTTGTTGGCGATGATGCGGCGCCGGCCGGGTGTGCTTCCGCGGCGCCGCGTCCATGCAAAGAACTCTATATCTGTGCGATTCATATCAAAATTCTTGAAAAAAGAAAACTAATTGTGCATTTTTGCACAGTTGAATCAGTGAGTGGGGATCGAATGGATTGGGACGCGCTGCGCTTTTTCCTGCGGGTCGCGCGCGATGGCGGTCTGTCGCCCGCCGCACGGACGCTGGGAGTCAATCATGCGACGGTGCTCCGGCGCATTCGGGCGCTAGAGGCCGAACTCGGCGTTCGCCTGTTTGACAAGAGCGTCGGCGGCTACACGCTGACCCCGGCCGGCGAATCGATCACCGACAATATCGCGCGGATGGAGCAAGAGGCGGACGCCGCGATCCTGCGCATCCAAGGCCTGGACCTGCAATTGCGCGGCGAGGTGCGGATCACCACAGTCGATACCCTGGCGGACCGTCTGCTGGCGCCCGCCCTGCCCGGCTTTAGGGCTGACTATCCCGGCCTGCGCCTGCAGATCGCCACCCTCGACGCCCAGGCCAACCTGTCGCGCCGAGAAGCGGACGTGGCCCTGCGCCCTTCGAACGATCCGGGCGACACGATGGTCGGCCGTCGCGCCGGACGGATGCGGTTCAAGGTCTATGGCCCGCCGGCGCTGATCGAGGGGGTCGAGGATTGGCGGCTCGGACCGCATCTCCGGGGGGCCGACCGGCTGGCCAATCTGGCGGCTGATCGCTGGTTCTCCAAAGAGATCGCCGGGGCCGACAAAGAGGATTCGCAACCGGCGCCCGTGATTGAGGCGACCTCGTTTCTGACAATGGCCGAGATCTGCGCCGCCGGCGCCGGCTTCGCCTGTCTGCCCGCCTTTATCGGCGATCCTGATCCGCGCCTCGCCGCCGTCGCCACGGCGCCCGAGACGGTCGGAACCGACCTATGGGTCCTGACCCACCGGGAAATCCGCAGAGCCGCCCGCATCAAAGCGGTGACGGGCTGGCTGACCAAGGTCGTATCGGACGCGCCGCTATAGCGCGCCGCGAACCAGCGTGACCAAGACGGAAAGCGAGAAAGAGAACCCGCGCCCTTATCTTCCGTGGCAGTGCTTGTATTTCTTGCCGCTGCCGCAGGGACAGAGGGCGTTGCGGGGGACCTTGCCCCAGGTGGACGGGTCGTCCGGATGCAGCCAACGGCTGAGCCCGTCATGGAAGACGAAGCCGGGCGGCGCCGTCTCGGCCGTGATCTGTTGTGCGGGACGAGCGGCGCGCGCGGCCGTGGCGGGCGCGTCGTCGGTGCTGGGACCGGAACTGGACCCGGCGCCGGGACCGGAGGTTTGCAAGTCGGCTTCGTTCGGGCCGTGCGGCTGCAGCGCCTCGCGCGGCGCATCCATGCGCAACTCGACATGGGACAGGACCTGAGTCACGGTCGAACGCAGGCCGGACAGCATCCCCTCGAACAGTTCGAACGCCTCGGACTTATACTCGTTCAGCGGATCCCGTTGGCCATAGGCGCGCAGGCCGATGCCCTGGCGCAGATGATCGAGATTCAGCAAATGCTCTTTCCAGGCATTATCGAGCAGCTGCAGCAGCAGGCCGCGTTCGGCCAGGCGCATCATCTCCGGCCCTGAATCGACCGACTTCTTAGCCATCTTCGAATCGACCGCCTCGCGGATCCGTTCGCGCACTTCCTGATCGGCGATGCCTTCCTCCTGGGCCCAGTCCTGGACCGGCAGATCGAGACCGAAGATCCGTAGCGTCTCTTCATGCAGCGTGTCCATCGACCATTGATCGGGCAGTGCGTTCGCCGGCATCGCCTGATCGACCATTTCGTCGATCACCTCATGCCGCATATCCAGCACCGTCTCGTGCACATCCTCGGCGCGCATCAGGTCCTTGCGCTGCTCGAACACGACCTTGCGCTGATCGTTCATCACATCATCATATTTCAGGAGCTGCTTGCGGATTTCGAAGTTGCGCGCCTCGACCTTCTCCTGCGCCTTCGCCAAGGCTTTGTTCACCCAGGGATGGATGATCGCCTCGCCTTCCTCCAGACCCAGCTTGCGGAGCATGGTGTCCATGCGCTCCGACCCGAAGATGCGCATCAGGTCATCTTCCAGGCTGACATAGAATTTCGACTCGCCGGGATCGCCCTGCCGGCCGGACCGTCCGCGCAACTGATTGTCGATCCGCCGGCTTTCGTGACGCTCGGTGCCGAGCACGAATAGGCCGCCGGATTGCAGCACGACGCTCTTCTTAGTCTCGATATCGGCGGTGATATCCGCGACTTTCTTGTCCAAGGCGGCCCCGTCCAACCCATCGGTCTCGCGCTCGATGCGCATTTCCAAGTTGCCGCCGAGCTGAATATCGGTGCCGCGACCGGCCATATTGGTGGCGATCGTCACCGCGCCCGGCACGCCGGCGTCGGCGATGATATGCGCCTCTTTCTCGTGCTGCCGGGCGTTCAGGATATTGTGCTTGATCCCGGCCTTCTTGAGCTGCTCGGAGATCTGTTCCGAGCGTTCGATCGAGATCGTGCCGACCAGCACCGGCTGGTTCTTGGCGACACAGTCCTTGATCTGTTCGATCGCCGCCGCATCCTTTTCGCGCCGGGTGCGATAGACCTCGTCATCATTATCGATCCGGACCATGTCGCGGTTGGTCGGAATCTCGACCACCTCAAGCCCATAAATCTCCTCGAACTCTCCGGCCTCAGTCATCGCGGTTCCGGTCATGCCGGCCAGCTTGTCATAAAGACGGAACAAGTTCTGGAAGGTGATCGAGGCGACGGTCTGGTTTTCCTGCTGGATATCGACGCCTTCTTTGGCCTCCAGCGCCTGATGCAGGCCCTCGGAATAGCGCCGTCCTTCCTGCAGCCGGCCGGTGAATTCGTCGACGATGACGATGCGGCCGTCCTTCACGACATAATCGACATCCTTAGTGAACAGCTTGTGCGCCCGCAGGGCGTTGTTCGTGTGATGCACCAGGCCGACATTCTGGATGTCATACAGGCCGCCCTCGGTCAGCACGCCTTCTTGGCGCAGCAGCTCCTCAACCGTTTCCTGGCCCTGCTCGGTCAGGGTGACGGCGCGCGCCTTCTCGTCCTTCTCGAAATCCTCTTCGACCAGATGCGGGATGATTTTGTCGACCGCGCCATACATGTCCGACGAGGATTCAGTCGGGCCGGAGATGATCAGCGGCGTCCGCGCCTCGTCGATCAGGATCGAATCCACTTCGTCGACGATGGCGAAATTGGGTTCGCGCTGAGCCATCTCCTCAAGGCGGAATTTCAGATTGTCGCGCAGATAGTCGAAGCCGAGCTCATTGTTGGTGGCGTAGGTAATGTCGCAGGCGTACTGCGCCCGGCGCGTCTGGTCGGGCATCTGCGGCACGACGACGCCGACGGTGAGGCCCAAAAACTCATAGATCTTGCCCATCCAGGCGGCGTCGCGGCGGGCCAGATAATCGTTCACGGTGACGACATGTACGCCCTTGCCGTCCAGCGCGTTGAGATAAACAGGCAGGGTTGCGACCAGCGTCTTGCCCTCGCCCGTCTTCATCTCGCTGATCTTGCCGGCATGCAGCACCATGCCGCCGATCAGCTGCACATCGAAATGCCGCATGCCGAGGACGCGTTTAGAGGCCTCACGGACCGTTGCGAAGGCTTCCTCCAGAATGCTGTCGAGGGACTCCCCGTCAGCCAAACGCGCGCGGAACGCGTCTGTCTTGGCCTGAATCTCCTCATCGGTTAGCGCCTCGAATTCATCCTCGAGCGCGTTGATCGCATCGACCCGCCTCTGCAGACCCGCGACCGTGCGATCGTTCACAGAACCGAAGACGCGCTTAATGAGTCCGCCTAGCATGTATCAGCCTTTGGGTTGAGGAACCGGGTGCGCACGGGGCTTGATCCCGTCGCGCCTTCCGATAAAGCGCGTTTCCTGGGCGGGCGCGCCGAAAAATCTGGTCTGAGATAAGGACCAGCCCCAGGCAAGTCAACGGCGGCTTTGGCCGGGGCCAGGCGACCGATTGCATCTCCAGGGCCAAGACGCCGCGACCCGAACGGCGCGGCGCTGGACGGCGGGCTGCATATGTAGTAGTTTTGTATCATGCACAGGGTGCCTTGAGGCGCAGAAAGCGTCACTTGCGAGGTCCTTCGATCGGAGAAACCGGTCGGTGTGCGCCGGGCCGGACGTATGAGGAGCGTCAAGAATGGCGAAGCCCGGAAGGCGGCGAGTTGAGAGGCGCCGTCTATAGCCATTGGCCTGCAGAAGGAGGCTTCGATGGTCGAGACCAGCGAGGGGATTGGCGCGTCCGCGTTTGTGCGGCGCCCGGAACGCGCCGCAACAGAACGCACGACCGCAGCGCGGGACTCCGAGATCAGCGCGCAGGGGCCCGCAAACGGTCCATCCATTACATCGGATATTGGTCGATCCGCGGCGCTCGGACGGGAAGCCGCACGCGCTGTCACCGAGCAGGTCACCCTAACCCCAGGCGCGCAGCGGGCGCTGGAGGCGTCGACCCTCACCCTGGCCGGCGCACGGCGCTTCAATGACCTAACGGCGGACCTTGACCGGGCGCGCGGCGGCCCAACCGATCGGATCGCCCGGTTTTCAGTCGATCTTGCGCGTATATTCGGGGCCGATGACGCCAACGCGACCGCGCTTGCGGCGCGCATTGGCGAGAAGGCGGGCGAGATTAACAGCCGTTTCGCCGATTTGACCCGCCAGGCCGAGAGGATCGGATTCGTGTTCAACGAACTGAGCTTTTCGGTGCGCATCGATACGGCGACCGTCAGTTTCGCGGAGCGCAATCGCGCCACCACGATCCGGCTTGAAGAGGTGAGCCTGTCGCTCGGGGTCGGTCAGACCTTGCAGCCATGGGTCGATCCGGTTCGGGCGGCGATTGCGCAAGACCCGTTCGACCTGGACCCAGGGTCGTTTCGCTTTGCACCGCCGCCGGCGAAGACGACCGCCGAAGTGGCCGAAGAGCTGCGACGGATTTTCGGCGAGACCCGGATCAGCGTGGCTGAAAAGGCGGCGCGCGCCGAGATCTTCTTTGGCGAAACGATCTTTGTCAGCCCCGCCGGATCGGCCGCCGCACAGACAGCGGCGACCCAAACCGACGCACGGCCCGAAACAAGCGGGTCAGAATCAAGCGGGCGCGAGAACCGGGACGACCCGGCGCCGCTTCGCGCCAGTCTGCGGTTGGATTTGACCGCGTAGACTCTCGAAAGAAAGCGGGCGCACGGCCGGAGCGCGGCGCGCTAACCCTTCCCGGTTGCCGGGGCAGTCGGGCTGTGGTTCTGTCTGCGCCCAGTCCCATCGACCCGCCGACGGAGCCCGCCATGCCCTCCACCCAGTCCACGCACGCGAGCCTGAGCGACGTCTGGCGCATCGGCGCGCTTTTCCTCGCAATGATCGCGGCGACGGCCCTTTCGACACCCGCCGCAGCGCAAGGCGCCGAAGACACGGTTGCGGCGATTGTCGAAGGCGAGGAACTTTATGTGCGCGATGTTCGCGGCGCCTTCCGCTCCCTGCCGCCGCGCGCGCAGCAAGCGGGGTTTGAGCAGGTCTATCCCCAACTGCTGGAGTTGCTGATCCAACAGATGGTGTTGACGAATCGCGGCCTGGAAGCCGGGCTCGACCAGACTGAAGAAGCTAAGTCGCGTCTTGAAATCGCTAAGAAACGCATCGTCTATGATATGTATCTGCGCGAGCAGGTGCGCAGCCGCGTGACCGAGACGCAATTGCGCGGGGCCTATGACGATTGGCTAACCCGCAATCCGCCGCAGGAGCAGGTCCGCGCCAGCCACATCCTTCTCGAAACCGAAGAGGACGCCCGCAAGGTCATCGCCTTGATCGGTCAGGGCCGCGATTTCGCCGGACTGGCCCAGGAGTTTTCGACCGGGCCGAGTGGACCGCGCGGCGGCGATCTCGGCTATTTCGCGCGCGGTCAGATGGTGCCGGCCTTCGCGGACGCCGCTTTCGGGCTGCAGCCCAATCAATACACCGCCGATCCGATCCAGACCGAGTTCGGCTGGCATGTGATCTATGTGGTGGACAAACGTACGACCAGCGCGCGCAGTTTCGAAGAAATGCGGCCGCTGTTGATGCGGCAGGCCGAAGAGGGATTGGCGGAACCGGTCTCCGCCGAGATCGCGGCCACCGCCACGGTCGAGCGGTTCGATCTGAACGGCCAGCCGATCGCCGGGCCGGCGCAATAGGCGCCGCGGCGCCCAAGGACGGACGATGGCCGGATCGCTCCCCAGATCGCCCTTGGCGCCCGCGCGCTTCCCCGATCTGCCGTCGGTGCCGGGCCTTCGGCTCGCCAGCGCCGCCGCCGGGGTGAAATACCGGGGGCGGCCCGACATCCTATTGGCGGAACTGCCCAAAGGCGCCCAGGTCGCGGGCGTTTTCACCCAATCCAAGACGCGCTCTTCCTGTATCGACTGGTGCCGGTCGGTCCTGAGCAAGGGCAAGCCGCGCGGCCTGATCGTCACGGCCGGCAACTCCAACGCCTTCACCGGCGCGGCCGGCCAGGCCGGGACCGAAATCATGGCCCGCACGGCCGCCGACATTCTCGGCTGCAAACCGGCGCAAATGCTGGTCGCGGCGACTGGCGTGATCGGCGAGAAGCTGCCCGACGCACGCATCGTTCGGGCCGCCCCGACGCTGCGCGGCGCCCTGACCGACGGCGGCTGGTCCTCCGCCGCGCAGGCGATCATGACCACCGACACGTTCCCGAAAGGCGCAACGGCGACGGCCGAGCTGAACGGCGAGACCGTGACCATCGTCGGGATCGCCAAAGGATCGGGCATGATCGCGCCGGACATGGCGACAATGCTCAGTTTCGTCTTCACCGATGCGGCGATCCCGCAATCGATCCTCCAGACGCTGCTTCAGAAAGGCGCCGATAAGAGTTTCAACGCGATCACGGTCGATGGGGACACCTCGACCAGCGATACGTTGCTGCTCGCCGCCACCGGCATGGCCGGCAACAAACCGCCGAAATCATTTTCGGATAAGGCGCTGAAGGATTTCACCCGCGCGCTGAACACGGTCCTGGTCGATCTGGCGCAGCAGGTCGTGCGCGACGGCGAGGGCGCATCGAAATTCATCACCATCGACGTGACCGGCGCGACATCGGCGAAATCCGCGCGCCGCATTGGGCTCGCCATCGCCAATTCGCCACTGGTCAAAACGGCGATCGCCGGCGGCGACGCCAATTGGGGCCGGGTGGTGATGGCGGTCGGCAAATCCGGCGAACCGGCCGATCGCGACCTTCTGTCGATCGCCATGGGCGGCGTCACCATCGCCGAGAAAGGCGAAGGCGTCGAAGGCTATGACGAAGAACCGGTCGCCGCGCATCTGGAAGGCGACTCCGTCCTGATCCAGGTCGATATCGGGCTCGGCAAAGGTGCAGCTCGAATCTGGACCTGCGACCTGACCCACGGCTATATCGCCATCAACGCTGATTACCGAAGTTGAGTGATGAAACGCCTTCAGCCAGGACGGCAAGCTCGATCCCGGGTCTCGGTCTGACCGGGAGACAGCTTACTTTGCGCCAGTATTCCCAGGGAGGCGTGCGCCATGGATAGCGGGTGCTGGCAAGCAGGGGCGCGCGATCCGGACGCCGCCGCTGGACCCATCGTCCTGGTCGCGGCGGCGGCGCTGGTCGATTCCGACGGCCGCGTGCTGATCGCCAAACGGCCGGAAGGGAAAAAGATGGCGGGCCTTTGGGAATTCCCTGGCGGCAAAGTCGATCCGGGCGAGACGCCGGAGCATGCGCTGATCCGCGAGCTGCGAGAGGAGTTGGGCGTAGACACCCGGCAAAGCTGCCTGGCGCCGATCGCCTTCGCCAGCCACGCCTATGAGGATTTTCATCTGCTGATGCCGCTCTACGCCTGCCGGATTTGGCAGGGCGATCCGGTCGGCCAAGAGGGCCAGGAACTCGCCTGGGTGCGGCCTGTCCGGCTGCGCGACTATCCGATGCCGCCCGCGGATTTGCCGCTGATCCCGATCCTGCGCGACCTTCTTTAACCCCCGCCCTCAGGGCTCGGCAGGGGCGATCCGGCGCCGTGTTTGATCGTGTGATAGGCGATCGACAGCGCCGTCACCCCAACGGCGATCCCGATATAGGCGACGATCAAAGACACCAGCTGATAGAGCAGAACGCCGGTCAGGGTCGTCTCTAACCCGCCGGCGATCAGCGCTTGCGACATCAGGCCATCCAGCAGACCGCCGGCCAGCGAGATCGGGATCGACGGCGCAATCAGGATGAAGAACATCTTCGCGCCGGCGCCACGCGTCATCGCCCAACTGTCCGCAAATCGAAGCTTCTCGCCGACCGCCGCCGCCGGCAGGCAAAGCGATAGCCGCCCAAACACCACCAATGACGTGATGACGCCCAGCACGGTGGCTGCGATCACACTGGCGTTGACGGCATCGCTTCCGGCCAGAAAGAGACCGCCGAACAGGCTGACCAGAATCACTGGCGGGACGCCCGCGAGCGCGGATAGCAGGGCGGCGCCGAATAGGCGGATCAGGAAGCGAGTCTTGCGGCCGTCCCAACGCAGGGATGAGCCGATGGTCATGGCTTCGTCCGGCGCCAGATAACGGCGATGCCAAGCGACGGCGAACATGGCGTAAAGCGCCACCAGCAACACAATCTGGATCACGACCCACGCCGATACAGCGATCATGAAACCGGCGTCCGGCGCCGCGGGCGGCGCGACAGCGAACTGCAAGGCGGCGAACAAGGATAGGATCACCGTCGGCGCCGCCGCCGTTCGGATCATCGTCCGTCGGTCGGCCCAGACGAAGCGATAGGCGGCCAAAGTGGTTCGAAACGGATTGAGGGACTGCACCGACACGTTCGATCTCCGAGTTCGTCGCGTTGTGGGAACCGCGTCAGCGTCCCGCCTTCTCCCCGGCCGAGATTTCCTCCGCATCCAGGAAATCGGCCAGCCGCGTTGTCGCCGCGCCCGGTCGCAGAGGCTGCTGTTGCGATTGGTGCGGTTTCCATCCATGCCAATAGAGAATTTCGAAGTCGGCGCCAATGCGGCCGTCGGGTTTGGCATGCCGGGTCTGATAGAGCTCGGCGGCGCGCAAAAAAACCTGGCGTGCGGTTGGCGCCCGGGCGCGCTCGACCACCGCATTCGCTTCACCCATCGCCCGCAGCTCGGCCATCAGGGCCAGGGCGTTCTCGTAGGTGACGGTGATGACCTCCGAATCGACAACCGGCAGCGCATAGCCCGCGCGCTGCATCAAGGCGCCCAGATCGCGCAGATCGGCGAAGGGCGAGACTCGCGGCCCGGCTCCACCGCTGACCTCGATTTCGGCTTCCATCAGACAGGCGCGCAGCTCGGCCAGGGTTGCGCCGCCCAGCATCGCGCCCAAGAACAGGCCATCCGGCTTCAAGCTGCGATTCACCTGGACCAGCGCACCCGGCAAATCGTTCACCCAATGCAGCGACAAACAGCTCAAGGCCAGATCGAAACTGTTATCGGCGAAGGGCAGCGCCTCTTCATCCGCCGCCAAAGAGAGTGTTGGGAGCGGCGCCGCGCCGGACTGGTCGGCCGCGCGCGCCATCGCCGGCGACAGGTCGCATTGAACCAGTGTTTCGACGCCGCCCCGGCCCTGAAGCGCTGCGCCGATCTGACCCGTGTGACAGCCGAGATCGAGCGCGACAGGAAATCGCCGGGCCACATCCGCCACCCGGTCCGCGAGCCGATCGGCGACTTCCCGCACCAGAAAATCGACCGCGCAGAACCCGGCCGCGCGCCGGTCGCGCCGTCGACGGACAAGATCACGGTCAAAGACGGTGGGCGACGAAGACATGCGGCCGGTTATAGGGATCGCACCGGGCTGTGAAAACCGCCCCCGGGGTTGCGCGCATCCCGCCTCCCGGTGTTTGCTCGACAGTGTGAGGCAAGTCGGGGCGGGGAGCCGAATGGCGGAGGCGACGGTTCAGGAGATCAGGCGGGCGCTGCTCGATGGCGAAGAACTGGCCCTGATCGATACGCGGGAGGAAGGCGTCTTCGGCGCCGATCACATCCTGCGCGCCGTCAATATCCCGCTCTCGCGTTTTGAACTGGATTTCCGACGGCTGGTTCCGCGCCCCAGCGTCCGTCTGATCCTGGTCGATGACGACGCCGAGCGCGTCGCGCGGGCGGCCGATCTGGCCAAAGGCTATGGCTTTCGCGATATCACAACCATCGCTGATATCGCCGCGCAATGGCGCGCCGCCGGCTATGAGAGTTTCAGCGGCCTGAATGTGCCTTCCAAGGTCTTCGGAGAATTTATCGAGCATCGCTACGACACGCCGCGGATCGATGCTGAAGAGTTGCAGGCGCGAATGGATCGCGGCGAGGATATTATCGTACTGGACAGCCGGCCGATGGACGAATTCCAGGCGATGAACATCCCGACCGCCCTGGACGCGCCGGGCGGCGAGCTGGTCTATCGCGCCAAGCAGGCGGTCCCCAGCGACGAGACCTTGGTCGTGGTGAATTGCGCCGGCCGCACACGGTCGATCATCGGCTGCCAGTCCCTGATCAACGCCGGCCTGCCGAACCAGGTGATGGCGCTCAAGAACGGTACGATGGGCTGGAAACTGGCCGGGCTGAGCCTGGAGCATGGCGCGACTCGAGCAGCGCCGGCGCCGGGCCCTGAAGCCGCCGCATGGGCGCGCGACGCGGCTACGCGAGTCTCGGTCCGTTTCGGCGTGCAAACCGCCGATTGGGCGCAGGTCGCGGCCTGGATCGATGAGGCGGACCGGACCACCTTCTTGCTCGATGTGCGCAGCGCCGAGGAATTCGAAGCGGATCGACTGGCCGGCGCCAGCCACGCGCCGGGCGGGCAGTTGGTGCAGGCGACCGACCGCTATGTCGGGGTCCAGAACGCGCGTATTGTGCTCGCCGATAGTGACGAGACTCGCGCGCGCATGACGGCGAGCTGGCTGGTGCAGTTGGGTTGGCCCGACGTGTTCGTTCTGAAAGGCGGAATCGGCGCGGCGCCCGCGTCGGCCCGAACCTCCGGCCCGCCTGGAGAGGACGCGCCAGAGACCAAAGCCGAGACGATCTCAGCGGCGGCGGTGAAGTCTCTGGCGGCCCCGCTGATCCTGGATTGCTCGGGCAGCGTCCGGCATCGTAAAGGCCATATTCCCGGCGCGCTTTGGCTTTTGCGCAGCCGTATCCACTGGAATGCTCTTGGGAAACACGCGATTGGCAAGACGCTTGTGGTGACGGGCGACGATGCGGGCCTCTGCGCTTTGCTGGCCGCGGATATCCAAACCGAGCTCGGCGCGTCGGTCTCCGTTCTGGAGGGCGGCGCCGAGACGTGGGTCGCCGCCGGCGGCGCGTTGGAGACGGGTCTCGAGCCGGTCCTGTCGCCGGTCGAGGACGCCTATTACCGGCCCTATGACCGCGACCATGGGGTCGAGCAGGCCATGCAGGCCTATCTCGATTGGGAGATCGCGCTGGTCGATCAGTTGGCGCGCGACGGCACGTTGCGCTTCCCCGATTTCGACCAGGCTTGATCCGATGGCTGTCGAAGACGCCCCCTTAGCCTCGAACGCAGCGCCGCCCCAAAAAGCCGAGGCGCGGGAACCGGGCGCCGCGACGCGCCGGTTGGCTGTCCCGGGCCTCCGGGAGACGCTGCGCACTGGGCTGCGCGGGGTCCTGGATTTAGCGCTGCCGCCGCGCTGTCCGGCCAGCGGGGTGGTGGTGGCGCGGCCCGGCGGACTGGCGCCGGCGGCCTGGGACGCGATCCGGTTTCTCGGCGGACCCTGTTGCAATAGCTGTGGCCTGCCCTTCGAAGCGCCGCTGCCGGAGGAGACCCGCTGCGCCGCCTGTGACGCCCGTTCCCCGCAGTATGACCGGGTGCGCGCAGCGCTGGCTTATGACGAGGCCAGCCGGTCGCTGTTGCTGCATTTCAAGCATGGCGACCGAACCGACCTGGCGCCGGTCTTCGCCCGCTGGATGGCGCGGGCCGGAGCCGAGATCCTCGATCAGGCGGACCAACTGATCCCGGTGCCGCTGCACCGCGCCCGGCTCTGGCGGCGGCGCTATAATCAGGCGGCGCTGTTGGCGCGGGAGCTCGGCGTCGTCAGCGGCGTCGTGACCGATCCGACGCTGTTGAGGCGCGACCGCGCGACGCCGTCGCAAGGGCGGCTGTCGCCGCTGGCGCGCCAGCGCAATGTGCGCGGCGCATTTAAGGCGCCGGACTCTCTGAAAGGGTCGGTGAAGGGCCGGCGCCTGGTCCTGATCGACGATGTTTTTACGACCGGCGCGACTCTCGATGAATGCGCGCGGGTGCTGAAACGCGCCGGCGCGGCGCAGGTCGATGCTTTGTGCCTGGCGCGCGTATTGCGGGCCCGATTCTAATGGGTCGGGTGCGTCACCCCGCCGCGCATTCCCGTGAGACTGGTCTCTCGCGACAGACTGTTTTCTGTCAATATTGCTGGGAAGTTGATAAATTTGTGACAAAAAGCTGGTTGAAGCGGCGGGTCTGGCGCTCGATATAGGGTCGGTTGGTCGGTGAAGGCCGCGGTTGGGCGGCCCTTGGAGGAAATGAGACGATGGCGACGGTTGAGATCTATACGCGCCCGATGTGCGGATTCTGCTATCAGGCGAAGAAGCTGCTCGACAAAAAAGGCGTGGCCTATTCGGAATACAATATTTGGGCGGAAGACGGGCGCAAAGATGAGATGCTCGCACGCTCGAACGGCGGCCGCACCGTACCGCAGATTTTCATCAATGAAGAACATATCGGCGGGGCGACGGATCTGATGGCGCTCGAACAAGCCGGAAACCTGGACGCCAAACTGGCTTCCAACCAAGCCGCCTGATGACCGCGCTTTCGGTCGCCTGCATCCAGACGACCTCGACAACCAGCATCGCGCGCAACATCGCGCTGACGACCCCGATGATCGAAGACGCGGCCCGATCGGGCGCGTCGCTGATTTGCCTGCCGGAGGTCGTCAATCTCGTTCAAGGCGAACGGGAGATGCGGTTGGCGGAAGCCCACCCGGAAGAGACGGAACCTGCGCTCGCCGCCTATCGCGAACAGGCGGCGCGCCTGGGGGTTTGGATCCATGTCGGCTCTCTCGTGATCCGCCAGCCCGGCCAGGAGAAGTTCCTCAATCGCGGCTTCCTGATCGATCCGACCGGGGCCGTTATGGCCCGATACGACAAGATCCATATGTTCGACGTCGACCTGAAAGGCGGCGAGCGCTATCGCGAATCCAGCGCTTTCCAGCCGGGCGATCGGGCGGTGGTGGCGCAGACGCCCTGGGGGGCTTATGGCATGGCGATCTGCTATGACATGCGTTTCCCGCATCTGTTCCGCGCCCAGGCCGAGGCGGGCGCGCGAATCCTTACCGCGCCGTCCTGCTTCACCCGCCCCACCGGCCAGGCGCATTGGCATGCGCTGCTGCGGGCGCGCGCCATCGAGAATGGCTGCTTTATGATCGCGGCGGCGCAATGCGGCGTGCATGAGGACGGCCGCAAGACCTATGGCCATTCCCTGATCGTCGATCCTTGGGGCGAAGTGCTCGCCGATGGCGGCGACGCGCCGGGGGTCGTCGTCGCCGAGCTTGACCTCGACCGCGTCGATGAGGTGCGCGGCATGGTGCCCAGCCTGGCGAATAGCCGCCCCTTCGCCGCGCCGGAGATTGTGACCGACACCAAGGCGGCGGAGTAGGACTCAGGCCACGTTCGGGCGGCGCGCCAAGACCCGCTGGATCTTGGCTGGTTTCGGGTCGTCGACGAAGCCGTGAAAAGCGTCCTCGACGATAAGGTCGGGCGCGCAGGCCTCGGCTAATTCATCCTCCTGCAGCAAATAGTCAGGGTTCGTCGGCCGGCCGTAGGCTTCGTTGCCGCGGGCGAAGGTCTGATAGAGCAACGCGCCGCCCGGCGCGACGCTCGCGACGATTCGAGGCAAGAGGGGCCGCCAGAGGTAGTTCGCCACCACCACACGATCGAAGTGGCGGCCTTCGAGCGGCCAGGGCCTGGATTCGAGATCGGCCTTGATCAGGGTCGCGTGCGGCCGGTCGCGCAAATCCGCAACTCCGTCCAGCTTGATATCGACGAATGTAACGGCGCAGCCGCGTTCCAGATAGGCCCGGCCGTGGCGTCCGCCGCCGCAGGCCAAGTCCAGCACTGACGCGCCCGCCGGAGCCGTCTCGGCGTCGCGCACGATCCACGCCAATGGTTTACTGGATACGGGTGCGGCCAATGGCCCAACCTGTTTCGGGTCTGTCATCACCTCGTCATCCTTGCGTTTTGGCCACTTCCGACCATTTATGACACAAACCTAGCCAATGTATCTCCGCAATCCGCGATTAGGAGCCGGGCGCGAAAACGGAAGCGACGCGATGATCTCGTTCAATCTTTACTGTTCCAAAGATCATGAGTTCGAAGGCTGGTTCCAGAGCAGCGCCGCCTTTGACGAGCAGGTGGCCAGCAAAACGCTCGCCTGCCCGATCTGCGGCGACAAGAAAATCTCCAAAGCGCTTAGCGCGCCGATGGTCGCGTCCAGCAAAGCGCGCGACGCCGCCCGAGCGGAGAAATCCCTGTCCGACGCCAAACAGATGAAACAGGCGCTGACCCTGATGCGGCAAAAAGTGAAGGATAATTGCGAGAATGTCGGCGAGCGCTTCGCTGAAGAAGCCCGCAAGATCCATTATGGCGAAGCCGAGGAACGCGGGATTTACGGGCGAGCGAGTTCCGAAGAGGCCAAGGACCTGGTCGAAGAAGGGATCGACGTGAACGCCATCCCTTGGATGGCCGAAGAGGTCGAGCACTGACCCCCGACCGGCCGGCGACCCCCGCTTAGGCCGCCGCGAACACGCCCATATAATTCACCCCAAGATCGCGCGGCGCCAGCCGCCACTGATCTTTCAACGGATTATAGGCGACGCCGGTCAGTTCCAGCGGCGCCAGATCGGCGCGCCGCAATGACGCGGCCGCTTCGGACGGTTTCACGAATTTCCGCCAGTCATGGGTGCCGCGCGGAAGCCAGCCCAGGACATACTCCGCCCCGACGATGGCCAGCGCGAAAGCCTTGGGCGTGCGGTTCAGGGTCGCCAGAAAGAACAAGCCACCGGGCTTCACCAGACCGCCGGACAGCGCCAGGAACGCCTCCGGATCGGCGACATGTTCGACCACTTCCATATTCAGGACCGCGTCGAACCGATCGCCTTCCGCCGCCAGCGCCTCCACGGTCGTGAAACGATAGTCGATCGTCAGGCCCATCTGTTCCGCATGCGCCGCCGCCGCCTTGACGCTGCGTTCGGTCGCATCAATGCCTGTCACCTCGGCCCCCAACCGGCGCAGTGGTTCACAGAGCAGACCGCCGCCGCAGCCGATATCCAAAATCTTCAGCCCTGCGAGCGGGTTCGGCTGCATTGGATCGCGGTCGAAATGCTGGCACAAGCGGTCGCGGATGAAGCCGATCCGCACCGGATTGAACTTGTGCAGCGGCTTGAACTTGCCGTTCGGGTCCCACCATTCGTCGGCGATGGCGGCGAATTTCTCGATCTCGGCCGCGTCCACCGTGTTTACGCCTTCCGGACCCGTTTCAGGAGAAGGGTCGGGGCGCAAGGTTTCTTTGTCCATGTAGGAACGTCGTTTCGGGGATGCGGTCACGCGGGTTTCCTGTGCTTGCGCCGGTAGGGGCTAATCAGTATGCATAGCGCGCCCTGGCCCGGCGGACCAGCGCGCCCCTTCGTCTCGGTCTACGCAGCGGCCCGGCGGTTGGATGCGCGGCGCCAGATTGGCGCGGGCGGCTTCAACCAATTCCGTAGGGCCTTCTCATGGCGCGCATCGTGATGAAATTCGGCGGAACGTCGGTCGCCGACCTGGACCGGATCGCCAACGCCGCCGCCCGCGTGAAGGACGAGGTTGAGGCCGGCCATAAAGTCATCGTGACCGTTTCGGCCATGGCCGGGGTGACCAACCAACTGGTCGGCTATGTCGACCAAACCAGCCGGATGTATGACGCGCGGGAATATGACGCCATCGTCTCCAGCGGCGAACAGGTGACGTCGGGCCTGATGGCGCTGCGGCTGCAAGAGATGGGCGTGCCGGCGCGCTCCTGGCTCGGCTGGCAGATCCCGCTGCGCACCAACGACGTGCATGGCAAAGCGCGGATCGAAGCGATCGAAACCGAAGAGATCTCCGGGCGTTTCGCAGAGGGCCAAGTCGCGGTTGTCGCCGGCTTCCAAGGGATCAGCCCGAATAACCGGATCACCACCCTGGGCCGCGGCGGCACCGACACCACGGCGGTGGCCCTGGCGGCTGCGTTTCGGGCGGACCGCTGCGACATATACACCGATGTGGATGGGGTCTATACGACCGATCCCAGGATCGTCGCCAAGGCGCGGAAGATCGACAAGATCAGTTTCGAGGAGATGCTGGAGATGGCGTCGCAAGGCGCGAAAGTGCTGCAGACCCGCTCGGTCGAACTCGCCATGAATCACGGCGTTCGGCTCCAGGTCCGCTCCAGCTTTGAGATGAGCGACGGAACGCTTGTCGTAGACGAGGATGAAATCGTGGAACAACAGATAGTCAGCGGCATCGCCTATAGCCGGGACGAGGCCAAGATCACCCTGGTCCAGGTCAGCGACAAACCGGGCGTCGCCGCGGCGATTTTCGGGCCCCTCACCCAGGCCTCGATCAATGTCGACATGATTGTGCAATCGGTCTCGCCGGACGGAGAACGCACCGATATGACCTTCACCGTCAGCAAGGCGGACTTGGAACGCGCCCGCACGGCCTTGGAGGACCACCGGGATGAGATCGGGTATCGGGAGATGCTGTCCGACGCCGATGTGGTGAAGATTTCGGTGATCGGGATCGGCATGCGATCGCATGCGGGGGTCGCGCAAACCATGTTCTCGACCCTTGCGGAGAAGGGCATCAATATCCAGGTCATCTCCACGAGCGAGATCAAAATCTCGACCCTGGTGGCCGAGGAATATACCGAGCTCGCGCTGCGCGCGTTGCATACGGCCTACGGATTGGACGCCCACTAAGGTCCCATTCACGGTCCGCCGGAAGGCGGGGCCAGGCTGGATCGGCTGAGTTGCGCCCACGGACCGGCGCCCAAATAACGGGAGACGAGGTGCATGGCGTTGCGGGCTGCCTGGGCTGGATCGCGACTGCTGCTGCGGCGGCTGCGCGACGTCATGGCCGGATCGGGCAGCGCGCAGGACCGGCTGAACCGCATTGTCGGAATCATTGCGCGCGACATGGTGGCCGAAGTCTGTTCGATCTACGCCCGCCGCGCCGGCGATGTAATCGAACTTTTCGCGACGGAAGGCTTGAAATCTGACGCGGTGCATTCGGTTCGGTTTCGGTTTGGCGAAGGGATTGTCGGCGTCGTCGCCGCCACCGCACGCCCAATCGCCCTGGCCGATGCGCAAAGCCATCCCGATTTCGCCTTCCGGCCTGAGACCGGCGAACAGAATTACAGCTCCATGCTGGGCGTCCCGGTCCTGCGCGGCGGCCGGGTCCTGGGTGTGCTGGCGATCCAGAACCGGACGCGCCGGGAATACGCCGAGGAGGAGATCGAAACGCTGGAGACCGTCGGCATGGTCGTCGCCGAGCTGCTGGCCGGCGGCGAATTGGTCTCAGTTCTCGAACAACAACCCACCGACGGCCTGGGACTGGCCCCGCTGCGCCTGGAGGGGGTGCGGCTGAGCCCCGGCTTGGCGATGGGCGCCGCGGTTCTGCATCAGCCGGCCTATCTGACCGGCGATCCGGTCGCGGAGGATGAAACGGTCGAGCTGCAGCGCCTGCATGAGGCGATCGACGCCATGCACAGCGCGCTGGACGGCATGATCGAGCGCTATGGCAGCGATCAGGCGGGCGACCATCTGGATATCCTGCGCACCTATCGCATGTTCGCCGAGGATCAGGGCTGGATTCGGCGCATCCGAGAGGCGATCGGGACCGGCCTGACGGCCGAAGCCGCCGTGATCCGGGTTCAGAGCGATATGCGGGCGCGCATGGCCCTGGTGAAAGACGCCTATATCCAGGAGCGGCTGTCGGATTTCGAGGATCTGACCGGCCGCCTGATCCAGCATCTCGCCGGCGAGACGGCGCAGCAGGCCGCCCGGCAACGCGATCTGCCCGAAGACGCGATCCTGGTCGCCCGCAATATGGGCCCCGCCGATCTACTGGATTACGAGGACAGCCAGATCAACGGCGTGGTGCTGGAGGAAGGTTCGGCCGCCGCCCATGTGGCGATCGTCGCCAAGGCGCTGGACATCCCCGTCGTCGGCCGCATCACCGGCGCCATGACCCGGATCGAGCCGGGCGACCGCCTGGTGGTCGACGGGGCGAACGGGGTCTGTTTCGTCCGGCCAAACGATGATTTTCAGCGCACTTTCGCGCGTTCGATGGCGCTGCACGCCGAGCGCAAGGCCGCCTATGCGCGGGACGCCGCGCTGCCCAGCGTCACAAAGGACGGCGTGCCGATCACGCTGAACATGAACGCCGGGTTGCTGATCGACCTGCCGCATCTGCGCGAGATGGGCGGCGCCGGGATCGGGCTCTACCGGACCGAAGTGCCCTTCATGGTGCGCTCCGAATTCCCCGACGTTGCGGCGCAGGAGCGGCTCTATACCGCGATCCTGGAACAGTCGGACGGCAAGCCTGTGGTCTTCCGGACTCTCGACATCGGCGGCGACAAGATCCCGACCTACATTCAGGAAATGGGCGAAGAGAACCCGGCAATGGGTTGGCGCGCCGTGCGAATTGGCCTGGATCGCCCGGCGCTGCTTAGAGCCCAGTTGCGCGCCCTGGTTCAAGCGTCGAGCGGTCGGCCGCTGTATGTGATGTTCCCGATGATCGCGCAGACCGCAGAGATGATCCGCGCCCGCGCCCTGGTCGATATCGAACTGGAGCGCGCGGTTGAGCGCGGCTTGCCTGGCCCAAGCCTGGTGCGCGTCGGCGCGATGCTGGAAGTCCCTTCCTTGGCGTATCAACTGGCCAGCCTGAAGCGTCATGTCGATTTTCTCTCGGTCGGATCGAACGATCTGCTGCAGTTCCTGTTCGCCAGCGACCGCGGCAATCCGAAGCTGGACGGGCGCTATGACCCGCTGTCCCCGGCGATGCTGGGCATGCTGAAATCGATCGCCGAGACCTGCCGCACCCACGAGATCGAACTGTCGCTTTGCGGCGAGATGGCGGGCTCGCCCGTGGACGCGATGGCTTTGATCGGGCTCGGCTATCGGACGCTGTCGATGAACGCGACCGCGATCGGACCCGTCCGCGCCTTGGTGCGCAGCATCGACGCCGGCGCCGTCACCGAACTGATCGAAAGTCACTTGCAGAGCGGGGCTCATTCCTTACGCTCCGTCCTAAAGAGTTACGCTGTCGATCGTGGTGTGCAAATCTGAGTCGCTTTCTTAACGGCGACGATTAACCCATTGCCGAACCACAATTCTTTATGCTAATTACCACAGAGATTGTATTGTGATAATCCCGGATGGCGGAGCGAGAGCCCGCCATTGTCGCGGCGCCAAGCCGACAGAACGCAACGTGGTTGATCTGACAGACAGGAACAGGCGCTATGGCGCAGAATGCGGCCAAAACTGAAATCGCCAATGATGTCGTGCGCATGCCGTTGACAACGGTCATCGATAACGCGCCGGTCGGTGCGATCCTCCACGACGCCCGGATCGCGGCCGGACAGGATTTGCCGCATGTCTCAGAAAGACTGCGGATTCGCCGGGTCTATATCGAAGCGATCGAGGAAAGCCGCTTGGCTGATCTGCCGGGCCTGCCTTACGCGATCGGGTTCGTCCGCGCCTACGCCAATCATTTGGGGCTCGACACGCAGAAGCTGGTTGAGAAATTCAAGCAGGAAGCCTCTGATCTCGAAGGCAAAACGCAACTGGTCCTGCCGGAGCCGATTGCGGTGGGACGGACGCCGACCGGACCGGTCGTCTTCCTGTCGCTGCTGCTGCTCGCCTGCGCCTATGGCGGTTGGCTCTATGTCAGCAACAAGGATGCGGCGCAGATCGACCTGATACCGCCGTTGCCGGACTCGATCGCCCAACTCATCAACCCGGATGCGGCCGCGCCGGAACCAAATGCGGCAGAAGAGACGGCGCCGACGCCGGAGCCCGAACGCGTCACCGTCCAGGTCGAAGCGCAGCCGCCGACAGAGGCCGCGCCCGTGCTGGAAAAACTATCCGAGCCGGCGTCAGAGCCGACGACAGGCGCCCCCGCGGCCGCAGAGGCGCCCCAGACTGCAGCGCCCCAAACTGCAACGCCCGAGAGTCCAGCGCCCGTGGAAGCCGCCCCTGAGGCAGTCGCGCCTGACGAAACGGCGACAGAGACGACGACGTCAGAGCCAGCGGCCCAGGAGATCGCGACCGAGGCGACCGGTCCGGAGCGTACTGCGCCATCCGAACCGGCGGCGGCGGTTGTGACCGCAGCGCCGGAAATCGCGCGTCAGCCGGCGGAGGAAGAGCCGGTTGTTGAAGACACCGCGGACAGCGCGCAAACACTGAGTGAGGTTGAGCCGTCGGCCGCCCTGGCCCGCGCCGAACCAACGCCCGCCGTTGAGCCCAACCGGGCGCTTGAGACAGACCCTGCGGCCAGCGCCGCACCCGTGCTCGAAACCGCGGCGCCGGTCGTGTATGGCGCGGAAAACGCGGATTCCAGGGTCGTCATTGTCGCGCGCGGGCCTGTCTGGGTCGAAGTGACGGGGGCGGACGGTCAAGTGCTGCTGACCCGGTTGCTCAATGACGGCGATCGTTTCCGGACGCCGAATACGCCGGGCCTGACGCTGGTGACCGGCAACGCCGGCGGGCTCGAATTTCTGGTCGACGGGGTGGCGGCGCCAGATATCGGTCCGGCGGGCGCCGTGCGCCGGGATGTCAGCCTGGACCCGGAAGCGCTGCTGCGCGGCCCCGACCCGGCCACGCAATAGAGGCGCGCAATAAGGCCTCGCACTTGGCGCCAAAGCCGCGCAATCCGCCGATAAAACTTGAAAAACGCGGCGCGTCTCCGCATGGTCCACCGGCGTGGACGGGGCGATTGGCCCCTTGCCGCGCCTGGACCGATATTGGTCATCCACCGGGTGGAAATTCATGAGCGTTCGCCCCTATCGCGACATTTATCGCCGGAAATCGCGCCAGATCATGGTCGGCGACGTGCCGGTCGGCGGCGACGCGCCGATCTCGGTCCAGACCATGACCAACACGCTGACGCCGGATATCAAGGCGACCAGCGCGCAAATCCGCGCCTGCGAAGAGGCCGGCGCCGACATTGTCCGCGTCTCCTGTCCCGACGAGGCGTCGACCGAAGCGCTGGGCGAGATCGTGCGCCGGGCCAATGTGCCGATCGTCGCGGACATCCACTTCCACTATAAGCGCGCGATCGAAGCGGCTGAGGCCGGGGCCGCCTGCCTGCGGATCAATCCGGGCAATATCGGCAGCGCCCAACGCGTCAAGGAAGTGGTGAAGGCGGCCAAGGATCACGGCTGTTCGATCCGGATCGGCGTCAACGCCGGCTCGCTGGAAAAGCATCTGCTGGAGCGCTACGGCGAACCGGTCCCCGAAGCCATGGTCGAAAGCGCGCTGGAGCACGCCAAGATCCTCGAAGACAATGATTTCTTCGAGTTCAAGATCAGCGTCAAAGCCTCCGACGTATTCCTGGCGGTCGCCGCCTATCATGGTCTGGCCGAGGCTTGCGACTACCCGCTGCATCTCGGTGTGACCGAGGCGGGCGGGTTGCGCAGCGGCACGATCAAGAGCTCGATCGGTCTAGGCTCGCTGCTCTGGGCCGGCATCGGCGACACGATCCGGGTCTCGCTGTCCGCCGATCCGGTCGAAGAGGTCAAAGTCGGCTTCGACATTCTGAAATCGCTCGGCCTGCGGCACCGCGGCGTGAATGTGATCTCCTGCCCCTCCTGCGCCCGGCAGCAATTCGACGTGATCGAGACGGTGAAGGTGCTGGAACAGCGGCTGGCCCATATCACCACGCCGATGACTGTCAGCGTGATCGGCTGCGTCGTCAACGGCCCGGGCGAGGCGCGCGAGACCGATATCGGCTTCACCGGCGGCGGCAAAGGCACCCATCAGGTCTATATCGCCGGCCTGCCGTCGCATCGGCTGCAAAACGAGGACATTGTCGACCATCTGGTCGGTCTGGTCGAAAAGAAGGCGGCGGAAATCGACGCCGACCGCGCCGCGCAAGCGGCCGAATAGCACCACTCAGCGGAGGTTCGCCATGGCGGCGCTTCAACCCGTTCGCGGCACACACGATCTTTTGCCCGATGATTTTCGGCGCCATCGCGCCGTCAGCGATGCAGCGGCCGAGACCGCCTTGCGCTACGGCTATGAGCAGATCGCGACGCCGATCTTTGAATTCAGCGCCGTCTTCAACCGCACCTTGGGCGATACGTCGGACATCGTGACCAAGGAGATGTACTCCTTTGACGATCGCGGAGGCGACAATATTACCCTGCGGCCGGAAAACACGGCGGGCGTCTGCCGCGCCTTCATGTCAAACGGCTTGGCGCAGCAAGCGCCGGTCCGACACTTCTATGCAGGCCCGATGTTTCGCTATGAACGCCCGCAGAAGGGTCGCCTGCGACAATTCCATCAGTTTGGGATTGAATTGATCGGCGCGCCCCAGGCTCAGGGCGATATCGAGGTGATCGCCTGCGGCGCCGCGATCATGGAGACGTTGGGACTCAAGGACCGGGTCACGCTGGAACTCAATACCTTGGGAGACAGCGCCAGCCGGGACGCTTATCGCGCCGCCCTGGTCGCCTATTTCCAAGATCATCTCGCGGCTCTGTCCGATGAGTCGAAAGACAGGCTCGGCCGCAACCCGCTGCGGATCCTGGATTCGAAAGATGAGGGGGATCGGCGGATCGTGGCTGGAGCGCCGTCCTTTGACGAGTACCTTAATACCGAAAGCCAGGAATTCTTCGCAGCGGTTCGCGAGGGGCTCGAAACGTTGGGCATCGCCTACGCGTTGAACCCGAAGCTGGTGCGCGGTTTGGATTATTACTGCCACACCGCCTTCGAATTTACGACGACCGAACTGGGCGCGCAGGCGGCGGTTCTGGCCGGCGGGCGCTATGACGGGCTGATGGAGATGATGGGCGGCCCGGCGACGCCCGGCGTCGGCTGGGCGGCGGGGATCGAGCGCTTGGCGATGCTGGCTGACAGCCCAGCGCCGCCACCGGGGATCGTCGCGATCGTGCCGTTGGGCGAAGCCGCAGAACGCCGGGCGCTGCAATTGGCGGAAACGTTGAGGCGCGACGGGCTGCGGGTCGATTGGGCTTTTTCCGGCGCGATGAAGAAGCGGATGAAACGCGCCGACAAGGTCGGGGCGACGCACGCCGTGATCCTGGGCGACGAGGAACTGGTGCGGGGCGTTGCGCAAGTGAAGGACATGGCGCAAGGCGGCCAATCCGAAGTGGCGCTGGACGGGCTTGGTCCGGCGCTGAAGGCCGCCCAGGCGGCGCGCGCGACCGGGTGACGGCGGAGGCGGTGAGAGGCCAGTGGCGGCGCAATCCTATATCGCAGTCGGCGCTGATCACCGATCCTCGAACGCGGGCGTGCGCGACCGGCTGTTCCTGGACGAGGCCGGACGCCGCGAGGCTTTGGCGGACCTGCGCGCCAAAGGCGTCGATCAGGCCGTAATCCTGTCGACCTGCGACCGGGTCGAAGTCCATTCGGCCGCCGACGATCCCGATGCGGCGATCGCGGCGATTCAATCCACCCTGGCGAGCAAAGCGGGCTATAGCGAGGCAAGGGCCGCCGAATTGCTAACACGGCGCCGCGAGCGGGACGCCGTGCGCCGCCTCTTCCGCGTCGCCTGCGCCTTGGAGAGCGCGGTGATCGGCGAAAGTCAGGTTCTGGGGCAAGTCAAGGAAGCCTACGGCGAATCGCAGTTGGCCGGCTCGATGGGGCGCGCGCTCGACACGCTGTTCCAAAGCGCCTTCGCTGCCGCGAAACAGGTGCGGACGGTTACGCGGATTGGCGAAGGCGCGGTCACGGTGGCCTCGGCGGCGGTTCAGACGCTACGCGACCTGCATGGCGACCCGGCGCGCTGCCGGCTGTTGCTGGTCGGGCTCGGCGATGTCGGCGCCCTTTTGCTGGAGCAATTCCGGCTGGCCGGGCTGACGGAGGCGACCCTGACCGGCGCCTCGCGGCGGGTCGAAAAGGCGGCGCTGGCGGCGGGTTGCCACTATGCAAAGCTTGAGGATTTGCCGGCGGCGCTGGCCAACGCGGATGTGGTGGTGACCGCGGCGAGCGGCGGGCGCTATTTGATCGACGCAGAGACATGCGGCGCGGCGCTGAAGAAACGGCGCGGCGCGCCGATCCTGTTCTTCGATTGCGGCGCGCCGGCGGATATCGACCCGACCGTATCCGAGCATGAACAGGCCTATCTCTTCACCCTGGCCGATATCGAGCGAATGGCGCGAGACGGCCGGTTCGGGCGCGAGGACGAAGCGGAACAAGCGGCGCGCATGGTCGAGGACTGCATCGATCAGTTTCAGCGCGACCGCGAGAGCCAGAAGGCCGTGCCGGCGTTGGTCGCGCTGCGGGCGCATTTCGAGGATCAACGGGCCGCTGTGTTGCGGCAATATCGCCGCGCCGACGCCGACGAAGCGACGCGGCTGCTGATCCAGCGTCTGTTGCACACGCCGAGCGGCGCGCTGCGGGCTCTGGCGTCCGAAACGGGGGCGTCCGAAACGGGGGCGTCCGAAACGGGGGCGTCGGAGGGCGCCGCATCGGATATGGCCGAGGCGGAGGCGCTGCTGAGGCGGTTGTTCGATCTGCCCGTTTCGGATAGCGACAGCGGCGCGAAGACAGTGGCGGGCGGCTCAGCGCGGCCGCCGGAGGAAGAATCATGAGTTGGCGCGCACGTCTTGAACGCATGGTCGCTCGGTCGCACGAGCTCTCGGACCGGATGGCGTCCGGCGATCTCAGTTCCGAGGATTTCACCCGGCTGTCCAAGGAATATGCCGAGATCGCGCCGATCGTGGAAAAGATCGGGGAGTATCGGGCGGCCGAATCGGAACTGGCGGATCTCGCCGCCTTGCTCAGCGATCCGGAGACCGACGAGGATATGCGCGAGTTGGCGCGCGAAGAACAAACAGGGTTGAAGGCGGAGCTCCCGGCGCTGGAACGCGCCCTGCAGCTGATGCTGCTGCCCAAGGACGAGGCGGATTCGCGCGGCGTCATTCTGGAGATTCGCGCCGGAACCGGCGGGGACGAGGCGGGCCTGTTCGCCGGCGACCTGTTCCGGATGTATCAACGCTACGCCCAGGCCCAGGGCTGGCGGCTGGAGATGATCGAAGAAAGCGAGACCGATATCGGCGGATTCAATCAGGTCGTCGCCTCGGTTTCCGGCCAGGGCGTCTATGGCAGATTGAAATACGAATCCGGCGTGCATCGGGTGCAGCGCGTGCCGGTCACCGAAAGCGGCGGACGGGTCCATACCTCCGCCGCCACGGTCGCCGTCCTGCCGCAGGCCGAAGAGGTCGATGTTTCGATCGACGAGAAGGATTTGCGCATCGACACCTACCGCTCGCAAGGCGCCGGCGGCCAACATGTCAACACGACCGATAGCGCCGTGCGCATCACCCATCTACCCACCGGCATCGTCGTCCAATGCCAGGATGAAAAATCGCAGCATAAGAATCGGGCCAAGGCGATGACCGTGCTGATGGCGCGGCTCTATGAAGCGGAACGGGACCGGCTGGACGCGGAGCGCGCCGCCGAGCGCAAGGGTCAGGTCGGTTCCGGCGACCGCTCGGAACGGATCCGCACCTACAATTTCCCGCAAGGAAGGGTCACCGATCACCGGATCAACCTGACGCTCTACAAGCTGGACAAGATGATGACCGGCGAAGCGGTGGATGAGGTGATCGACGCGCTGATCCTCGAGGATCAGACCGCTCGCCTGACCGCCATGACGGAAGACGCGGCGTGACGGCCACAGCGAAGGCGAAAACTACGGCGCCTGCGCATACGATCCGCGCTGCGCTGCGCGACGCGGCCGCGAGGCTCAAGGCCGCCGGTGTCGCGACACCGATGCTCGACGCCAAACTGCTGCTGCGTGCGAGCGAGGGTCTCGGCGCCGCGGCCTTGATCGCGGAAGAAGAACGGTTGCTCAAACATTCAGCGCGGTTTCTCACTTGGATCGAGCGGCGCGCGGCGGGCGAGCCGGTGTCGCGCATTCTCGGTTCCCGCGGCTTCTGGAAGCATGATTTTCTGATCTCCCCTTCCGTGCTCGACCCACGGTCGGATACGGAAACGCTGGTCGAAGCCGTCTTGGCGGCGTTTCCAGATCGGTCGGAGCCGCTCTTGATCCTTGATCTCGGCGTCGGTTCCGGCTGCATCCTGCTCTCACTACTGGCGGAGTATGTCAGCGCTCATGGTCTCGGCGTGGACGTCTCGGCGGACGCGTTGGATATCGCGGCGCAAAATGCTGCGGCGCTGGACGTTTCGGATCGCTATGAAGGGCGAGAAGGCGACTGGTGGGCCGGTTTGGAACACGACCGGTTCGATGTGATCGTCAGCAATCCGCCCTATATCCCGCAGGCCGAGATCGCTGGTTTGGCGCGTGAGGTGCGCGACCATGACCCAGCGCTGGCGCTCGATGGCGGCGTGGATGGGCTAGACGCATACCGGGCGATCTTAGCCCACGCGTCAGAGCATGTGGCGCCGCGCGGTCGGTTGTTCCTCGAACTCGGCCATGGGCAGGCCGCCGCTGTCGCCGCGCTTGCGCCCGCGGCCAGGCTACAGGTTGTCACGCAGCATCGCGATCTGTCCGGAACCGTGCGTTGCCTCGGCCTCGCGCACGCATATTAGAAGATTTGAAAGCGCATAATACCGCGATTTTCCGCTTGGATTCACCGGCGCTGGACGCTAGCTTCCGTTTTGTGAAAAAGGTCCTTTCAGCCTGATTTGGCGGCTCGCGCAAAATGACGCGAACAGAAAGGTCCGAAAGCTTGCGCCGCCATGGCAGTCGCGCTCACCGCGGGGGGTGGAGCCGATATCGATCGAACAGGTCGAACGAAATAGGCAGCGCTATATCGATTACGATGTAAGGGGATCGATCGCTTCTAAAAGCGCGGGCCAAGGCCCGTAACACAGTGTCTGCTCGATAGAGCGACGCGGGGCGCGCGGCTGGCATGGCGTGACGCCGAATCGGGTGTCCGAACAGATATCCAGACGCGGTGCGCCGCTGTAACGCCATGCCTCATCACACGGCCGATCCAGAACTGCAGACTTCGAAACACGAACGCTTCAACGAACCAACGGTAAATGACATGAGACCCAACAACCCTTCGCAAGGTCAAAAACGCGGCCGCAATCGCGGGCCGAACAACCGTCGCGGCGGCGGCGGGTCTCACCGCAGCACTTTTGATTCGAACGGCCCGAACGTCCGCATTCGCGGATCGGCGTCTCAGATCCACGACAAATACGTGACCTTGGCGCGGGATGCGATGTCGGCCGGCGACCCAGTGCTTGCGGAAAGCTACTTCCAATTCGCGGAACATTATTACCGTATCGCCAATCCCGAAGAGACGCGCCCGCCGCGCCGGCATGAGGATCAGGGCGCCGACGCATCGGCGGCGCAGCCGGCCGCAGCGCCAGAAGAAGCTGAGACCGACGCGGCGAGCGGCGACCGTCGGCGACAAGCGAACCGGCATCGGAATGGCGATGGCCGGTCAGATGGACGCCAAGAGTCTCGCACGGATGGTCGGACCCGAAATCCGCGCGGTGAGCGCCAAGAGAGCGCTGAGGCTAACAGTACCGGAGCCGCTGTCGAGACCGTTGGCGCGATCGCGTCGGGCGGCGAGGACGGCGGTCAAGAAGACGGCGCAAACGGTCGGCCCGCGCTGAAGGCGTTCAATCAGGCGGATCTGCCGCTCGATGAAGGCGAAACGGCCGAAGCCAAACCGTCCGCTCCGGCGGCCAAGAAAGCGCCGGCCAAACGGCGCCGGACGCCGCGCGCTCAAGCGCCTGTCACACCGGCTGAATTGGCGGCGGCGGCCTCCGGCGATACGGCGGATTGAGCCGGCGGCGGCTGTCAGCCCTCAGATAATTTCGATTTCCTGACCTTCGCGGATCGTCCCGCCCTGGCGGACCCGGACATAAACGCCGCATTTCGTATGCCCGAAACCCTTGCGCAGGGTCAGCGGGATATTCAGGTCGGCCTGTCCTGAGGTCGGGTCGATGTTGGTCGCGGCGCAGCGGCCGATCGGCTCTTCGACCGACAGTTCGACCTCGCCGATCTTAAGCCGTTTGCCTGGCCATTCAGCCTCGATCCAAGGCTTCGGCGCGTCGATATAGAGATTCCCGCGAAAACGCAGAGGATCGATCGAACGCTGCAAGACGCGCCCGATATCGGCGACGCTGGCGAGGTTGATGATCGACAGCCAATTGCCGGGCACATCCGAAAAACAATTGTCCTTGGGCGCCTCGACAATGGTCGGGTTTCCACGCGGTCCGTCCGGCATAAAACCCGCCAGGAAGGTTTGCAGCACCGACCGTCCCGAAGCGCTGGTCAAGGCGCCTTTGCTGACTTGCTTGCCTTTGCGCAGGATGGTCAGCGTCTCGGTCGCCTCGTCAAAAGACGCCCCCAATTCCGCCAGCTTTTCGTCGCGCGCCAGCATCAGGAACTCGTTCTTCGGGGCCCATTCCGGGCTCGCCTTATCGATCCGGCTCGAAGCGTGGGCCATACCGTAGCGGCGGTCGAACGGCATTGGTTGGTCGGGCGTCAGATCGACGCGGGCGACACGGTCCGCCGGCAGGCCTTTAACCGGATAGCGGTGTATATGTGAAATCGTTATCGTCATGGACTGTACCCTATCCCGCGTCGCGGCGCGGTGAAAGCGGCAAAGCGCGACAAAGCCGCACAGCGGCTAGCGATACTGAAACCCTTGTTCCGACAGTTTCCGCAGCAGGAAGTCGCGAAACACAACGACCCTCTGCGAGTGTCGCAACTCCTCCGGATAGACGAAATAGGCCTTGGTCACGGGGCCTTCGGCTTTGTGCAGAACGGTCTCGAGCTCCGGCGCCACTTGGCCCATATAGTCGGGCAACAGACCGATGCCGAGCCCGCTCATCACGGCGCGGTAAATGCCATAGGCGTTGTTCACCCGCAGGATCGGGCGCCGCGGCTTTTTGGGATCGGCGCCGGCGGTCAGCAGCCAATTGACCGTTGGGTTCGGCAGCGGCGTGTCGTGACCGAAGACGATGAGGTCGTGATCATCCAGATCCTCGGGCTTTTCCGGTCGGCCGCGCTCGTCGAAATAGCTGGCCCGACCAAACACCGCGCTGGGAATCTTGGCCAGCGGCCGCTGGATCAGATCGGGCTGCCGCGGTTCGTACATCCGGATCGCCACATCCGCCTGCCGCATCCCCAGATCCACCGACTGGTCGGTCAGATACAGGCTGACCTCGACATCCGGGTTGTCCTTGATGAATTCGCGCATATGCCGGGTCAGCCAGGTCGAGCCAAAGCCGATGGTCGTTGTCACTTTCAATGGTCCGGTCGGACGGTCGAAACTCTCCGACAGCTGGGACTGCGCCATCGAGAGCTTGTGGAACACCTCGCGGACGGTGCGGTGCAGCAGCTCGCCCTGCTCGGTCAGGATCAGGCCGCGCGCATGCCGATGGAACAACGGCGCCTTCACGCTTTCCTCCAACGCGCTGATCTGGCGGCTGACGGCGGATTGCGACAGGTTCAGGGTCTCCCCGGCATGGGTGAAGCTGCCGGCCTGCGCCACGGCGTGAAAGACGCGCAACTTGTCCCAATCCATCGGCATCCTGGTCTCCAGCGCATCGGCCTCGGGCGGCGCGTCGCAGGCGCGCATGCTAGGGGACGCCGCGACGTGAGAGCAACAGATTATCCCTGCTGTGAGAACGCGACGCGAGATTGTGGAGTCACGGTTGAAGCGCTAGACAAGTCGCACAGGAATGCGTCGATGGAGTGGCGGATGCGCCGTCGCGTTGGGCGGCGACGTCCGATCAAGCGCCTTTCCTTGAAGAACTGACGGAACCAGCACAGAGCCGATGCTTCTCTCCCCGCCCAATATCCTGACGATGATACGGATTCTGGTGATCCCGGGCATCGTGATCGCCATGATCGGCTGGCAGACCGATTGGGCGCGCTGGACGGCCTTGGGCCTTTTCGTTTTCGCGGGCGTGACTGACTTTTTCGACGGCTATATCGCACGCCGCATGGGACAAGTGTCGAACCTCGGCCGCTTTCTCGACCCGGTCGCCGATAAGCTGTTGGTCGCCACCGTGATCTTCATGCTGGTGGCGCAAGAGGATCTCACCGGCATCCATATCTTGCCGGGTTTGATCATTCTGGTGCGCGAGATCACCGTCAGCGGCCTGCGGGAATTCCTCGCTGGATTGCGCGTCTCGGTGCCGGTGACCGGCCTCGCCAAATGGAAAACGACGGTCCAGATGGTGGCGCTTGGCTTCCTGATCGTCGGTCCCGCCTCGCCGGATGCGGTTCCCACGGTTCAGATCGGGATCGTGCTGGTCTGGACCGCCGCGCTGCTGACGGTGATCACCGGCTTCGACTATTTGCGCGCCGGATTGCGCCATATGATCGAGGATACGAAACCTCAATCCGCCGAATAGAGGCGAGACGCCTCGCTAACCGTGGGGAGCCCCATGCGCGTCTTTGGCTTGGCCGGCTGGAACGGCAGCGGCAAGACCACGTTGATGACCGGACTGATCGCGGCGATCAATCGACGCGGCTTTTCCGTATCGACCCTGAAACACGCGCATCACAGTTTCGATATTGATCAGAAGGGCAAGGATTCCCATGCGCACCGCATCGCCGGGGCGGCCGAGGTTCTGGTCGCGTCGGACAGGCGCTGGGCCTTGATGCGCGAGCTGCGCGACGAGGCGGAGCCGACCCTGGACGCGCTTCTGGCGCGCTTGTCGCCAGTCGATTTGGTCCTGGTCGAAGGTTGGAAGTTCCATTCACACGCCAAGCTTGAGATCCATCGCGCCTCTCTCGGCAAGCCGATGCTCTGGCCGGACGACCCGGCGATCGTCGCGGTCGCCGCCGACGCCCCGATTTCGGGCCTGGACCGCCCTTTCCTGGCGCTCGAAAACACTGAGTCCATCGCGGATTTCATCTTGAATCATGTCGGGCTGATCCCGGCCGAGTCCGCCGAAACGCCCAAACTGGAGGCGTAGATGGCGCAGCTGAGCGACGATTGCTTCGCCTTTGGCGGCGGTCTGACGCCGCTGTCGGAAGCGTTGGAGACGCTGCTGGCGCGGGCGAAATGTTTGGTTGAGACCGAGAGCGCCCCGCTGGACCGCGCCGCCGGGCGTATTCTGGGCGCCGATGTCACCGCTGCGATCAATGTGCCGGCCTTCGACAATGCGGCGGTTGACGGATATGCGGTGCGGATCGCCGATTTGAAAGCCGACGAACCGACCATTCTGCCTGTCGTCGGACGCGCGCCCGCCGGCGGCGGCCGTCCGCCGGCCTTGGCCGACGGGGCGGCGATGCGAATCTTCACCGGCGCGCCGCTGCCCGCCGGCGCGGATACGGTGATGATGCAGGAAGATTGCGACGCTTCACCAGATGGGGCGTCGGTCCGGATCCGATCGGGCATCGCGCGGGGGGCGAACGCCCGTTTGGCCGGCGAGGACGTACAAGCAGGGGCGACTCTTCTGCGCGCCGGACGTCGCCTGCGGATCCCCGATATCGGCCTGTTGGCCGGGCAAGGACTGACCGACATCCGATGCCGCGCGCCCTTGCGCTGCGCCCTGTTCTCGACCGGCGACGAGGTGCGCGATCCGGGCGAGCCTTTGGCGGACGGCCAAGTCTATGACGCCAACCGTCATATGCTGGCGGCGGCGTTGATGCGGATGGGCCTCCGGGTTCTCGATCTTGGAGTCATCGCCGACCGGCCCGACGCCGTCGAACAGGCGTTGCGCCGCAGCGCCGCAGAAGCAGACGTGATCCTATCCTCCGGCGGCATGTCGACGGGCGAGGAGGATCATGTCCGCGCCGTTGTCGAGGCGAACGGACGGCTCGATTTCTGGCGTCTGTCGATCAAACCGGGCCGGCCGGTCGGGCTGGGCCAGGTCGCATTCGACGGGAAGCGGGTTACGGTCATCGGCCTTCCCGGCAACCCGGTCGCGGCCTTCACCACTTTCGCGCTGTTGGCGCAACCGCTGTTCCAAAAGTTCGGCGGCGAGACGATCACGCCGCCGCGCCGCTTTCCCGCCACGCTGGGTTTCGCCTATCGAAAGAAAAAAGGACGGCGCGAATTCGTACGCGTACGACTTGACGGCGTCGACTCAACAGGCCGGCTGATACTTCGGAAGCACGGAAAAAGCGGGGCCGGCATCCTGATCTCGCTGTCCGGCGCGGACGGCTTCGCCGAATTGAGCGAAGAGGCCGAATCGCTGGAATCCGGGTCGCCGGCCTCTTATCTTCCTTTCAGCGAGCTGCTGCCCTGACGCAGCCGCCGAGGAAGCGATATGAAACTGCTCTATTTCGCATGGTTGCGCCAGAAGATCGGGCTTGGCGAGGAGACCGTCTCACCGCCCGAATCGGCGTCAACGCCGACGGCGTTGGTCGATTGGCTGCGAACCCGGGGCGACGGCTACGCGCTGGCGTTTTCAGATATCAGCGCCATCAAGGTCGCGATCAATCAGGAATTCGCGAGCTTCGACGATCCGATTTCCGATGGGGACGAGGTGGCTTTCTTCCCGCCCGTCACCGGCGGCTAAAGGCGTCGCCAATCGCATGGCCATACGCGTACAGAGACCGATCTTCGACATCGGGGTCGAACTGTCCGACCTGACCGCTGACAATCCTCGGATTGGCGGCCTGTGCTGCTTTACCGGCCTGGTCCGCGATATGAACAATGGCGATGCGGTGGCGACCCTGACGCTGGAGCACTATCCGGGTATGACCCACAAACAACTCGCCAAGATCGAGGCGGAAGCGAACGAACGTTGGGCGCTCGAAGCGAGCCTGATCATTCATCGCTACGGGACCATGCTTCCGGAAGAACCGATTGTCTTGGTGGCCGCCGCCAGCGCCCACCGGCATGACGCCTTCGCCGCATGCCAATTCATGATGGATTATCTGAAAACCGACGCGCCTTTCTGGAAAGTGGAGGACACCGACCAAGGCGCGCGCTGGGTCGATAGCCGCGACAGCGACGCGACGGCGAAGGCGCGCTGGCGGGACCGGGAATCCTAACGCCAGATCAGATCGACCAGACCGAGAACGATGGCGTAACGGCCGGTCTTGGCGATAGCGACGAACAGCAGGAATAGCGCGAAGGGCGTACGCAAGACCCCGGCGGCGAAGGTCAGCGGGTCGCCGATCACCGGGACCCACGACAAGAGCAGCGAATAGACGCCATAGCGGTTGAACCAGGCGGTCGCTTTGTCCAACGCGGCCGGCTTGATCGGAAACCAGCGGCGCTCGCGCCAATGCAGGCAATAGCGCCCCAAGGCCCAATTCACGATCGACCCCAGCGTATTGCCCGTGCTGGCGACCGCCAAAAGGGTCCAGGCGCTGTAGTCGCCGCCCGCCGCCAAACTCGCCAGTAGAAGCTCAGACGCCGCCGGGAACAGGGTCGCGGCGAGAAACGCGCTGAAAAACAGTCCGGCGAGCGCGTTCAAACCGCCCTCCAAGCAGCCGCCGCGCGACCGCCGATCTCGACGTCGGTCAGGCGGCGCTGGTGCTGATCAGGGCCGTGAGATCGTCGCTGCGGCGCACTTCCGCGTCATAGGCGCCCATCAGGGTCTGGCTGAGCTGACCCGGTGTAAAGCGATAGTCGCCGATTTCCGAGATTGGCGTCACCTCAACGGCCGTCCCGGTAAGGAACGCCTCGGACGCCTGCGCCATCTCGTGCGGTTCGATATGCCGTTCCACAACGTCGATCCCCTCGCGCCGGGCGAGATCAATCACCGTGCGGCGGGTGATCCCATCCAAAAAGCAATCCGGCGTCGGCGTATGCAGCTTGTCCCCCATCAGGAAGAAAATATTGGCCCCCGTCGCCTCCGCCACCAAACCGCGATGGTCGTACATCAGGGCGTCATTATAGCCCGCCGCCTCCGCCTTATGTTTCGACAGGGTGCAGATCATATAGAGACCGGCCGCCTTGCTGGCGGTCGGCGCCGTGTCGGGCGCCGGGCGGCGCCAATCGGAGACCTGCATCCGCAGACCCTTCATCCGCGCCTCCGGCGAGAAATAAGACGGCCATTCCCAAGCGGCGATAGCGACATGCACACCGGCGTTCTGGGCTGAGACGCCCATCATGCCTGAGCCGCGCCAGGCGATGGGTCGGACATAGCCGTCGACGATCCCGTTCTTCGCGACCAAAGCCTCGCAGGCGGCGTCGATCTCTGCGACCGAGTAAGGCAGTTCAAAATCGAGCAGCGCGGCGCTGTCCCGCAGACGCTCGGTATGTTCGGTCAGTTTGAAGATCTTCCCGCCATAGACCCGCTCGCCCTCGAACACCGCCGAAGCGTAATGCAGCGCATGGCTCAAGACATGGACCTGCGCATCCCGCCACGGCGCCATGGCGCCGTCCATCCAAATGAAACCGTCGCGATCGTCGAAGGAAAGCAGTGACATGGTCGTTCCTCACTTTGGTGTTCCGCAGGCCCGACGTCCGGTCGATCGCCCAGAAATACCTGTCGATCATCGGTCCGCCCGAGCCCGCCGCGCCGCAACGACCGAACCGGTTTCCGCCGCAACGCGCAATTTGGTTTCCTCTAATTCCAGAACGGCGATATAAAATGTCGCTCCGAAACAGTTGCGCGAGGTAACACCGGCGTGCATATATGTCAACATGACTGACCCAAATTCCGAGAAAAAAACCACGCCGCCCACCCCGGCGCCCACCGCTGCGGCGATTCCCGCGCCAGGCCCTGCGCCAGGTCCCGCCTCGACCAGCGGCGGGGTGTCCGGCCCCAATCCGTTGTTTCTGCGGGAAGAAGCGCTGCGTCAGGGGATCGAACTGATGTTCTTCGGATATCGCGATTTCATCGCCGAGCCGGATCAGATTCTCAGCGAAAAAGGGCTGGGCCGGGCGCATCACAGGGTGATCTATTTCGTCGGCCGCTATCCCGGCATGACGGTCAGCCATCTGCTCGGCATCCTGAAGATCACGAAACAGAGCCTCAGCCGGGTCCTTAGCCAGCTGGTGGATCAGGGCTATATCGATCAGCGGACCGGCGACGCGGACCGCCGCCAACGCCTCTTGACCCTGACCGACAAGGGCCGTGCGTTGGAGGCGATGCTGACCGAGAATCAACGCCGCCGCATCGCCCGCGCCTTTCGCGAGGCCGGCGCGGAAGCCGTCGAAGGCTTCCAGAAGGTCATGCGCGGCGTGATCAGCGACGAAGACGACCGCAAACGGTTCGGATCGGACGCACGGCGGCGCTGACCCTCTTTCCGCGCGCCAATCCGCTTGGTCGACGCCCGCGCTTCATGCAAAGAATAGGCGATGGAAGAAACCGCTCATATTCTGGTCATCGACGACGACACGCGGCTGCGCGATCTGCTTCAGCGCTTCCTCAGCGAAGAGGGTTTCCGCGTGACCTCGGCGGCGGACACGGCGGAGGCGCGCCGTAAAGTGGCGGCCTTTCAATTCGATCTGTTGATCGTCGATGTGATGATGCCCGATGAGAATGGCTTGGAATTCACCCAATCGATCCGCAAGACGGACCGTATTCCGATCCTGATGCTGACGGCGATGGGCGAGACCGAGGCGCGGATCCAGGGATTGGAGGCGGGGGCGGACGATTACCTCGCCAAACCGTTCGAACCGCGCGAACTGGTCCTGCGCATTCAGTCGATCCTGCGCCGCGCGCCGGAGCCGCAGACGGCGGCGCCGATGATGGTCGCGCTGGGCGGGTTGGTCTTCGATATGGGCCGCCAGACTCTGCTCGAGGACGATGCGCCGATCCGGCTCACGACGACCGAAGCGCAGCTGCTCACGGCGCTGGCGCGCGAACCAGGACGGGTGATGAGCCGAGACGAATTGGCTTCCTTGTGCGAGATCAGCGGCGCCGATCGGACGATCGACGTGCAGGTGACCCGTCTGCGGCGCAAGATCGAGCCGGACCCCAAGACGCCGCGATATCTTCAGACAGTGCGCGGGCGCGGCTATGTCCTACGGCCGGACTGACGGGCGATGGCGCCGTTCCGGGTCAATCTGAAACGCTTTCTGCCGAAAACCCTGTTCGGCCGGTCGCTGTTGATCATCATCATGCCGCTGATCCTGCTTCAGGTCGTGACCTCCTGGATCTTCTATGACCGACATTGGGATTCGATCACCTGGCGTCTGGCGACCTCGATCGCCGGCGATATCGGTCTGGTGCTCGATCAAATGCGTGATGAGCCAGCGCAGATCGACGCCCTGTTCGAATCCGCCAAGACCCGCACCGACCTGACCATGACCTTGCGGCCCGGCGAGATCCTGCCCAACGCGCCGCCGGAGATTGAACCGACCTGGGTCGATCGCATGCTGGGGGCGGCGCTAGAAGAAAAGGTCAAGCGGCCCTATCGGCTAGATTTGTCGGGCTTTCGGGAAGAGCTGGTGGTCGATGTGCAACTGGCTGATGGCGTCTTGCGGGTGATTGTGCCGGGCAGCCGCTTGTTCAGTTCGACGACCTATATCTTCATCATCTGGATGGTCGGCGCCTCGCTGCTGCTGTTTGCGGTGGCCTCGGTCTTCATGCGCAATCAGGTCCGCCCGATTCGCCGGCTGGCCGCAGCGGTGGATAGTTTCGGCAAGGGCCGCGAGCCGGAGACCGATTTCAAGCCGGAAGGCGCGCAGGAAGTGCGGCAAGCGGCGCAGGCCTTCAACTTGATGAGCGAACGGATAAGGCGGCAGGTGCGCCAGCGCACCGACATGCTGTCCGGCGTCAGCCACGATCTGCGCACGCCCTTGACCCGCATGAAGCTGCAATTGGCTATGCTGAGCAAAGGTCCGGAAATCGAGGCGCTGAAGACCAACGTCTCAGAGATGGAGAATATGGTCGAAGGCTATCTGACTTTCGCCCGCGGCGAAGGCGGCGAGGCGTCGTCAGAGACCGACCTGACCGCCCTGGTGCGGGAAATCGGCGACCGCTGGAAAGCCGACGGGGCCGAGATCGACACTCATGTCGAAGGTAAGATCGTCACCTGGCTCAAACCGGAGGCGTTCCGACGCTGCCTCGACAATCTGATCGGCAACGCGCACCGCTATGGCGGCGCGATCTGGGTGCGCTGCGGCAAACGCGGCGACGCCATCGAGGTGGCGATCGATGATGACGGGCCGGGCATTCCGGAAAACCAGCGTGAGGACGCGTTTCGCCCCTTCGTGCGGCTGGATCGCGCGCGCAACCTCGATATCGGCGGCACCGGTTTGGGCCTGTCCATCGCACGGGACATCGCCCGGGTCCATGGCGGCGAGCTCACTCTCGAGGACTCGCCCCATGGCGGGCTGCGCGCCCGAATCCGGTTGCCGGTCTAAACGGCTGCGATCGCCTTACAGCGCCGCCAAAATCGCCTCGGCCGAAGAGACCTCGAAGGCGGCCCCTTCTTCGACCGCCAGATGCGTCACCACCCCATCTTCCGCGATCAGGGCGAAGCGCTGGCCGCGCATGCCGAGCCCGGCGGCGATCAGGTCGAGCTCCAGCCCGAGCGACTTGGTGTAGACGCCGCTGCCATCGGCCAGCATCGAGACCTTGCCCGCCGCGTCCTGACTGTCGCCCCAGGCCGCCATGACAAAGACGTCGTTCACGGCGATACAGCCCACCGCGTCGACCCCCTTCTCTTTCAGCGCATCGATATGGGTGATGAAGCCGGGCAGGTGTTTGGCCGAACAGGTCGGGGTGAACGCGCCAGGAACCGAGAAGATCACAACTTTCTTGCCGCTCAGCATGGCGTTCATATCGACGTCTTCCGGGCCGTTCTCGCCCATGGTCTTCAGGCCTTCTGTCGGCAGTTTGTCTCCAACCTTGATCATGATCGTCTCCTGTTCGATGGGGCCCGCGCGGAACAAGGGCCATGGCGCGGCGGTTCGGCCCAAGCAAAGGACCGCCGTCCGGATAGGACCGAACGGCGGCGTGTCTGGTTTCGTATGTAGCGATCTGGGCTGCGAATTCCAGCCCTTCAACAGATGCCGGGGCCTCGGATTTCGGGCCTAGCGTTCGGCGAGACGGGCGGCCAACGCCGAACCCGATGCGGCGGCCGCGGCCAAGGCGGCGGTCACATCCGCATGGACCAACAGTTCCGAGAGCGGAACGCCGCGCGGCGAGCCCGGCCCATAAACCGCGTTGAAGGGTATGCCGTAGCGGCCGAAGCTCGCCAGATAGTCGGCGATCACCGGATCGGGTCGAGTCCAGTCGGCGCGCATCGCGACCACCTCCGGCGTCGCCAACAATCGGGCGATCTCGTCGCTTTCCAAGACCCGTTCCTTGTTCACCTGACAGGTGATGCACCAATCGGCGGTGACATCGACGAAGACGACGCGACCCGCCGCGACATGGTCGCGCAGAACTGCAGGATCGAAAGCGATCCATGTCACGCCTTCGGCGATTTCAGGCGCCTGCCGATCCACGGTCGGGGCGACTCCATTGACGCTGGGCGCCGCGATCGCCGCCAGCGCCAGGGCCGCCGAGAGAACAGGGGCCACGCGCCCCAGGCGCGACCCTTCAAGGCGCCGTGTCAGGATCACGCCGACCGCCAAGCAGGCCAAGGCGAGCACCGCAATCGCCGCATCGGTCCCGGCGATCGCGGCGATCACCGTCGCGAGCCAAAGCCCCGTCGCCAGCAAGGCCAAAGCCAGCACGAATTTCAGCTTGACCATCCAGGGGCCGGGCTTGGGCAGGATCGTCGCCATGCGCGGCGCCGCGGCGATCAGCAGGTAGGGCGCGGCAAGCCCAATGCCGAGTGCGATGAAGACCGCCAGGATCTCGCCCGGGCCGCGGCTGAGCGCGAAACCAACGGCGGTTCCGAGGAAAGGCGCGGAACAGGGCGTCGCCAACAGCGTGGCGAAGGCCCCGGTCATGAAATGACCGCTCAGGCTGGTCTCCGACGCCTGACCGCCGCCGCTCCGCGCGAGCCGGTCGGTCAGCCGCTGCGGCAAGATGATCTCGTAGAAACCCAGCAGATTGCCGGCGAACAGCACGACCACCACGGTCATGAAACTTAAGAAAATCGGGTTCTGGAACTGCACGCCCCAGCCGATCGCCGCGCCGGCCGATTTCGCCGCGATCAAGGCCAGGGCGATGACCAGGAAGGAGGCGACGACGCCGGCGGCGGAGGCGAGGAAGCTGGCGCGCACCACCCGCCGGTCGCCCCCGCCGTGTTTCGCCACCGAGAGCAACTTGATCGACAGGACCGGCAAAACGCAGGGCATCAGGTTCAGGATTAGCCCGCCCAACAGCGCGAGGCCGAGGATGGCGAACAGCCCGGCAGTCTCGGACGCGCGGTCCGACCCGGGTCGGTTCTGCGTCGGCGTAGCGCCTCCATCCAGGGTCAACGGTCCGCTTTCGACCGTCGCGCGGGCCTCGAGCGCGCGCGCACCGTCAGTCGCGGTCACCGTCACCGCCGTCCCTTGCAGCGCCGCAACCTCGACCCCGCCGCCTTGATAGGTCAGGAGCGCTTGGGACATGTCCTCGGAATACGCAATGGACGGCTTGCCGAGATAGAAGGTTTCGGGACCTTCGACAAAGGCGTCCAAATCACCCAGAGGCGCGGTCGAGGCGAGCGCGATCTGGAATTGCAGCTTGTCCGGTTCTTCGGCGGGCGCAACCGCCGCCCCCAACACCGACAGACCGGCCACGTCGGAACCGGTCGGCACCCGCGCCTGAAACCGGTCTATCGCATGCGCCCGGCGTGACGGCGTCGCGGCGCCGTCTGTCAGTTCAAGCGCGACCTCGGCGCTGCCGGGAATGCAGATATCCGAGCAGACAAGATACTCGACCTCAGCGGCGAGGACAGCCGGTTCACCCGGCCGTTCCAGGGCGACGGTCAGCGGAAAAACGACCTCTTGCTCATAGCCGAAGGTCTCGAGGCCGAAGATCGAAAACCGTTTGGGGGCCGGCCAGTCCATCTCGACCGAGGCGACATTCTCCGACCGCGCCCAATCAGGCCGCGGCGGAAAGCCGGCGTCCCCGGGCGAACGCCAATAGATCTTCCAGCCCTCTTGCATCTGGAATTCCAGGCCCAGCCTCAGCGCATCGGCCTCGCCGACCGCATCGACGGCGGAAATCAGGCGCACGGAGGAATGCTCGGAATCCGCCCAAGCGCCGGCCTTGGCTTGAACCGGCTCGGGCGCCGCGGCCATGCCGATCAGCGCCGCCAGCAGCCAAAGGGCGGCGAAACCGATAGACCGTTTTTGAGCCATCAAGTGCGTCAACACGGGCGAACCAAGGTCCTCTTTAATATCCTGATGCGGAGACGTCCTTGTATGTGAGGCTTATAAACGGTCGCACAAGCCGCTCCAACCATCCGTCCGGGCGGTGCGACGCGAAATCGGTTCGAAACGCAGTCACAAATGCGTGCTGTCGCGCAGGCTTCTCAACACTCTTCGAGAAGTCCCCACTGTTCAGCGGGATTACTGGCGCCCCGGCGGACATTGCTGTTACACTTCGTCGTGAGGTCGAGAGTATCGACCTTTCACGGGACGCGCTCCGGCGCACACAAGGGAGCAGGCGACAGCGGGACCATGAAGAGCGACCGCGCCACATCGGGTTATCTCAGCGGCCAATTGCTGGTCGCAATGCCGGCCATGACCGATCCGCGCTTCGAGCGGACGGTGATCTATATCTGCGTTCATAATGAGGACGGGGCCATGGGGCTGGTGGTCAACCGACTGATGGATTCCCTGACTTTTGGCGAATTGCTCGACCAGTTGGACATTACGGCGAAGAATCAGGCCGACGATATGCGGATCCATTTCGGCGGTCCGGTGGAGTCAGGGCGCGGCTTCGTCCTGCATTCCTCGGACTACGCCAAGGAGGGCACGATCACGATGGAGAATGGCGTCGGCCTGACCGCCACCATCGACATCTTGCGCGATATCGCCGAAGGCGACGGGCCGCGCGAAAGCATGCTGGCCCTGGGCTATGCCGGCTGGGGGCCGGGGCAGTTGGACAATGAAATCCAGCAGAATGTCTGGCTGAACGTGCCCGCGGACGATGATTTGGTGTTCGACACCGATCTCGAGACGAAATGGCGACGCTCCCTGGCCAAACTTGGGATAGACGTCACCCTGCTCTCGGGCCAGGCCGGCCACGCTTAGAACCGGCTATCCCGACGCGACTTTCGTCACCGCGATGATCGGCCGCGGATCCTGACGCAGCAACCCGTAGGTGATATGGTCCTGCCAGCGTCCGGCGATGCAAAGATAGCCTCGCGCCACCCCTTCCCGTCGAAAACCGGATTTCTCCAGCAGCCGCCGGCTGGCCTCGTTGCCGTCGAGACAGGCGGCCTCGACACGGTGCAAATCGAGGCCGGTGAAGCAGAAATCGAGCGTCAGTTGCAACGCTTCGAACATATAGCCGTGACGGCTATGCGGCGCGCCGATCCAATAACCGATGCTCGCGGCCTGCACGACGCCGCGCCGGACGTTCGACACAGTCACCCCGCCGAGCAGAGCCTCATCCTCGGCGCGAAAGATCAGGAAGCCATAGCCGGTCTCATCGCGCCAATCCTCCTGGATGCGTTTCAGCCGCCGCCGAAACGCCGCGGGGCTGAGTGCGTCGCGCGGCCAGGCCGGTTCGTAGGGTTCGAGGAAATCCTTGCTGTCGCGGCGCAGTTTGAGCCACTGCGCCTGATCGTTTGGGGTCGGCGGCCGAATGTAGACCCGCGGTCCGGCCAGTCGCAGCTTCGGCGGACGCCATCCCGGGGCGATCTTCCGCAACAGGTCGACCACGCCGATCGCGCCCGTGTCGGTCCGCTAGGCCGCCAGCGGCGCGGCCAATCGCGCGGACAGGGTCTCGAACGAGTCGAGCCGGTCGGTCGGGCCGACAGCGGCGAGAGAAAGCGGCCGTTCAAACAGGCGGCGCGCGTAATCCGCCAGCGCCGACTGATCGATCGCCTCGATCCGGGCGATCTGCTCGTCGATTGAGACCGGGCGCCCGAAGAGCAGGAGTTGATTGGCAAGCTGTTCGACCCGCGCCGACGCGCTTTCGGTCGCCATGACCGTGCCGGCTGTCATCTGCGCCTTGGCCCGATCGATTTCGGCTGAAGTCAGGGTCTCCGGCAGGTCTTTGACCATATCGCAAATCAACAAGGCCAGATCCCCCGCCTGGGCCGCGCCGACGCCCGCGCTGACGCCGAACAGGCCTGAATCCGAACAGGGCGCCGCATAGGCGTAGACCGAATAGGCGAGGCCGCGGCGCTCGCGCAGTTCCTGGAACAGCCGCGAGGACATGCCGCCGCCGAACAGAGCGGCGAGCAAAGACTGAAGATAATGGTCTTCGGAATCGTAGCCGACCCCTTCCCAGGCGAAGGCGAGCTGCACCTGTTCCAACCTGCGCCCGTCATAGCGCGCACCGCCACGATAGCGCGCGCTTTCGTCCGGCGCGCTGGAGGCCTGCGCGTCGCCGGCCGGCAAATCGCCGAAAGCCTGTTCGGCCAAATCGACCAGAGCCGCGTGGTCGATATTGCCGGAAGCCGCTACGACCATGGCATCGGCGCGATAGCCGCGTTCCATGAAGCCGATCAGACGCTCGCGCGACATCGACGCCACGATCTCTTCCGGTCCCAGGATCGAGCGGCCCATGGGCTGATCTGGATAGGCGAGCTCTTGCAGATGGTCATGGACGACATCGTCCGGCGTGTCCCGCGACTGCGCGATTTCCTGCAGGATGACGCCGGATTCGCGGGCGATCTCCTCAGGCTCGAAGGCCGGATTACGGACAATGTCGCCCAGAATATCCATGCCCAGCGCGACGTCCCGATCCATGACCTTGACGTAATAGGCGGTGGTCTCGCGGCTGGTATAGGCGTTCATGTGGCCGCCGACCGCCTCGATCTCGTCGGCCAATTGCCGGGCGGTGCGCCGCGCCGTGCCTTTGAAGGCCATATGCTCCAGGAAATGCGCGACGCCGTTTTCCGCCGCCGTCTCGGACCGCGCGCCGGTCCCGACCCAGACGCCGAGCGAGACGCTGCGGACCGTCTCGATCCGGTCGCTGGCGACCCGCAATCCATTGGCCAAGGTGGTGACAGTGATGCTCATACGCGTCTCATTCTTGTCTTTACTTAGATCGTACGCCGTCAGGCCGCCGAGCGCGCATGCTCTCGAACATATTGCTGGACAACCTGCAGGCCGGCGCCCAGGACGTGCAGCCGTTCCTCACGCTCGAACAGGTCCGCCAGATGGGCGGGCAAAGGCGGACGCACGCCGGTTGCTTGCTCAACGGCGTCGGGGAATTTCGCCGGATGGGCGCAGGCGAGGCTGACCAGGGGCGTCGCCGGATCGCGCCGCGCCTCCATGCCGGCGATCACACCCACCGCTGTGTGCGGATCGATCAACTCACCGGTCGATTGATGCACAGCGGCGATGGCGCCGAGCGTGGCGGCGTCATCGAGCCGGCGTGCGTCGAACGTCCCGCAAGCGAGGCTCCAACGCTCCGCTTCGACATCAAGCGCGCCGTCGCGCCGGAAATCGGTCATCGCCGCCGCCGTCGCATCACCGTCTCGGCCGTAGAGATCGAAGAGATAACGCTCGAAGTTGCTGGATACCTGAATGTCCATGCTGGGCGACAAGGTCGGCGTCACCCCGCCGATCTCCATCCGACCCGTCTCGAAAAAGCGGGTCAGGATGTCGTTGCTGTTCGAGCCGATGATCAACTGGTCGATCGGCAGCCCCATCTGTTTCGCGGCGTATCCTGCGAAGACATTACCGAAATTTCCGGTCGGCACAGCGAAGGAAACCGGCCGGTCCGGCGCGCCCAGAGAGACGGCGGCATGGACGTAGTACACGATCTGGGCCATGACGCGCGCCCAGTTGATCGAATTGACCGCGCCGAGCCGCATCGAGTCGCGAAACGGCGCGTCGCCGAACATACTTTTTACTATATCCTGGCAATCGTCAAACGTGCCCTCGATGGCGAGGTTATGGACGTTCGGCGAGAGCACGCTGGTCATCTGCCGACGCTGCACTTCCGAGGTGCGGCGATGCGGGTGCATAATGAAGATATCGACCGCCGCCCGGTCTCGGCAGGCCTCGATCGCCGCAGAGCCGGTGTCACCGCTGGTGGCGCCGACGATGGTCAGACGCTCGCCTCTTTTGGTCAGAACATGATCGAACAGCAGCCCGACCAATTGCAGCGCATAATCCTTAAAGGCGATGGTCGGGCCGTGAAACAGCTCCATCAGCCAGGAATTCTCACTGATTTGTTTGAGCGGCGCGACTGCGTCATGGTCGAAATCGGCATAGGCGCGGCGGACAAGAGCGACGAAGTCCGCTTCCTCGATCGAATCGCCGATGAAAGGCCGCATCACCCGCGCCGCCAGATCCGGATAGGGCAGGCCGCGCATCTCCCGAAGATCGCGCGCCGACAGCTTCGGCCAATAGGCGGGCACATAGAGCCCGCCATCTTCGGCCAAACCTGTCAGCAGCACCTCTTCGAAATCGAGAACCGGCGCTCCGCCGCGTGTCGAGATATACTCCATGGCTCCCATTCGCCCGCCAACCCGCGCGGCCGCTTCGGGCCGCGCTCTATGCCTGTGTGTCTTAGAAGCGGCGCGGGCGCAGGGCAAGCGCGCGGTGCGGCGAGACCCTAGGACTTCGCCCGTTCTGCGGCCTGTACGAGGGTCTCGAGCTTGTTCAAGAAGGCGCTGCGGTCCTTCTGGCTGAAGGGGCGCGGTCCGCCGGAGACGGCGCCCTGATCGCGCAGGTCCTGCATCAGGTTGCGGGTCGCCAAAGCCATACCGACGGACGCCTTGGTGATCGGTTCGCCATTGGGGCGCAACACATGGGCGTCCTTCTCGATACAGCGCGCCGCCAAGGGAATGTCGTTGCAGATACAGATATCATGGGCTTGGATATGCGCGGCGATCCAGTCGTCGGCCGCGTCCGCGCCCTGATCGACGACGACCATCCGGATCATCGGGTTGCGGGGCGGGCGCAAGCCGCCGTCGGTGACCCAGACCGTCTTCAAGCCGTGCCGGTCGGCGACGCGCTCGACCTCAGCCTTCACCGGGCACGCGTCGGCGTCGACATAGATTTCCACCATCGGACTGCTTTCTTTCCGCGCCTTCGCCGCCGGGCTAGACTGATGTTCATGGAATGGGAGTTTTAAGGATGCCGCACGATCCTGACCATACCGAGCCGCCCTCGGACCCGGCGCTACGGGCGAAGGCGTTGGAGACGATCCTGACCGAGAAGGGCCTGATCGATCCGGCGGCGCTCGACGCGTTGATCGACACCTATGAGACGCGGATCGGGCCGCGCAACGGCGCGAAGGTCGTCGCCAAGGCCTGGACAGAGCCCGACTTTCTCGACTGGCTGCGGACGGATGCGACCGCGGCGATCGAAAGCCTGGGGTTCGGCGGCCGACAGGGCGAGCATATGCGGGTCGTCGAGAATACCGAGGTGATCCACAATATCGTCGTCTGCACGCTGTGCTCCTGTTATCCCTGGCCGGTCTTGGGCCTGCCGCCGGTCTGGTACAAGTCGCCGCCCTATCGCAGCCGCGCGGTCAGCGACCCGCGCTCGGTCCTGGCCGAATTCGGCACGGAACTTCCCGCGGAGACGGAAATCCGGGTCTGGGACTCGACCGCGGAGATGCGCTATCTGGTGCTGCCGAAACGGCCCGCCGGGACGGAGGGCTGGAGCGCCGAACAGCTCAAACCCCTGGTCACCCGCAACGCCATGATCGGCGTCGAAGAAGCGGCGCGGCCGGCATGAGGGGCGGCCAGGATCTCGGCGGGATGGACGGGCTGGGCCCGATCGATCCCGAGCCCGAGGCGGAGGAGCCGATCTTTCACGCCGACTGGGAGAAGCGCGTGCTCGCCTTCACCGTCGCGACCGGGCCGTTGGGTCTATGGAACATCGATATGAGCCGGCACGCACGGGAAAGCCAACACCCGGCCGATTATTTGCGCAACAGCTATTATGAGAATTGGATGGCCGGACTGGAGAGGCTGCTGGTGCAGACAGGCGTGGTGACGCCGGAGGAGCTGGCCGCCGGTCATAGCGCAGGCCCCGCGCCCGATTCCCTGACCGCAAAACGGCTGACGCCGGAGCAGGTGACGCCCGTGTTGCGCAAGGGCGGCCCGGCCGATGCGCCGGCCGACGCCGCGCCGAAATTCCGCGCCGGCGACGGTGTGCGCGTCCGCCTGCGCCACCCTTCGGGCCATACCCGCGCGCCGGGCTATGTGTTGGGCCGGATCGGCGCCATCGACCGCTATCACGGCGATCATATCTTCCCAGACCGTCACGCGATGGGCGAGAAGATCGGCGCGCCGCTCTACAGCGTGCGGTTCGAGGCCGCCGCCCTGTGGGGCGACGACGCGGTCGGCCGGAGCGCGGTCTATGTCGACCTGTGGGAGCCCTATCTGGAGTCGGTGCAGTGACCCTGGTCGAGCCGCTGTCGGCGACGGAGAAGACCGCCGACTTCTCGCAATCCCCGCGACTGCCGCTCGATCAGGCGGGCCCGGTCTTCGCCGAACCCTGGCACGCCCAAGCCTTTGCAATGGCCGTATCGCTGCATGCGGCGGGGATTTTCAGTTGGGCGGACTGGACGGCGGCGCTGTCCGAAGAAATCGCCTCAGCGACCGAAACGGACGGCGAGCCGGCGCTCATCGCCGATACGGCCTCGACAGACTGGAACGATCAGTATTTCCGGCATTGGCTTACGGCGCTCGAGACCCTGGCGGCGCAGCGTGGGCTCGCTGACAGAGATCAGATCACGGCCGTCGCCGACGCATGGCGCGCCGCGCATCTACGGACGCCGCACGGGGAACCGGTGACTCTGGTGTGAGAAACCGGCGGCGCGCGGCTCTTTATTTAAGCGCCTACTAAATATCCTATAAACACCAGTCAACAGAAGTCGGTTTCCGAAAAGGCCACCAGACGCCGTGATTCAGAGGCAGCCGCCATGGCCGATTTGCGCCAATTCAACTCGAATCGAGCGGTGAGAGAGGGCGGGTTCGAGACGATGGTTAACGCGCGGGCAGGCATATACCGCTGCTATTCTGCTCATTTAATGCGACAATTGTTAATAGAGCGACCCCAACAGCCGTCACTTGCCCAATTTCACCGTTCTGTCCATTTCTCGCCATTCAATTAACTTGCATACCCAAGCGGATATGCGTCTATAGCAGGATTTACATGCTTCACACGATTCTGATAATTATTCGATTCTCACCAACGCGATTGCAAATGCTTCTCAATAGGATGCATTCTGTAGACTAATGCTATTTATCAGAGCGCTCTTTGTTAACGACTTTGGCGCGTGTGTGTGTTAACTTTCGCGCAAAAGGCGTTGAACCCTCTCCCGCCCTCAACCAAGGGCGCGTGAGACGGGTGGTCGCGTCGGGTTTGCGCAGAATTCGGCCTTAAAGCGGCGCCCGGCGGGTGGACCGGGCCGCCAGGGTGGACAATCTATCCGCGGCCAACCGCCTCAGCGTCCCATCAAAACGGCGCGCTGTTCGATCAGGGCGGCGCGTTCCGGCGACCCTTCCGGCAAGCCTGCAACGGCCTGATCGAAATGTCCCGCCGCCGCCGCCGCGTCGCCACGGTCGATGGCCGCCAGACCGAGAAACCAATGCGCTTCGGTGTTGGTGGAATCGAGTTCAACGACGGCCCGCATCAGCGCCTGCCCCTCCTCGGTCGTTCGGGTCCCAGCCTCGGCGCGCAACAGGCGACCGCGCAGCAGTTTGAATTCAACGTCGTCCGGGAAAGCTATCTCGGCGCTTACCAACGCCTGCAACGCGTCCTCGGGACGGCCGAGAACATCATAAGAGCGCGCCAGGCGGATCCAGCCTTCGCGATCGTCCGGGTTCTCCTGCAGGCGCTCGGCGAGACCGGCGACCATGCTATCGACCATCGCCTGGCGGTCTTCCTCCGACATGGTCTGCGCGGCGGCGATATCGTCGGCGCGGGGCCCCGGCGCCGCGTTCGGTTGCGACCCGCCGTCACTCTCAGCCGCGACTGATTCCGGCGGCGCCAGATTCAGCTCATCGGCCAATTGTAGTAGCATGCGACGCGGCACAGGGGCGCGTTCAAACTGTGTTAAAGCGGCCGCCAGATCGGTATTCGCCTGATCGATCTGACCAAGCACCGCCCGCGCTCGGACCAGCCGCATCCAGCCTTCGAAATCGCTGGGATCCTCGGCCAACCGATCCGCCAGCGCATCGACCATGGCGTTGACCCGCGCCTGACGCTCTTCGGGGCTGAGATTCCGCATCTCGTCGACCTGTTCGGCGGTCGGCCCTTGTCCAGATCGAGACGGCGCGGCGGCGACCGCCGCCGGTTCCGGCAACAGGCCGGCCGTGTCGCGGCCAAGTTCGTCGCCGACCTCAGCGACCTTGCGAAACACCGCCGGATACCAGGGCGCGGCCGGGTCCCCCGCTTGGCCCAGCGCGATCCAGGCCTCCAACGCGTCAGCGCGGTTTCCGGTCTGATACAGCGCTTCGGCGAGATAATAGGCGGCGCGCGGCTCCTGCAAAGCGCCGCCCGCGGCTTCGGCGGCGCGACGGAAGGCGGCGACCGCTTCCGGCGTGACCGCGCCTTCAGAGCGGAAGACGATCGCTTCGCCCAATCCGCTCAAGATCACCGGGTTGCCCGGATCAAGCTGCGCCGCCCGGTCGTAGGCGATAATGGCGTCGGCGTAGCGGTCGAGCGTCATCTGCGTCCGAGCCAGCAGCAGCCACCCGTCGCCATCGTCCGGCTCTTCTTGCAGCCGCGCGGTTAAGCGCTCCGCCATCTGTGTCAGGTTGCCGGTGTTTTGGTTGCGCGCCGCACGCGCCTGTTGGATTTCGTCGGTGCGCGCCGCAAAGGGCGCATCGCTCAAGCCAGGCGCGCCCAGTGGCAGATACAGCGCAATGGCGGCGACCGGCACGGCCACCACGAGCAGAATCGCGAGCGCGCGGCCTAACCGGGACGCAGCCGCAACGCCCCCACCCTGCACGGAGGAAGCCGTCTCATCGGCGCGCAGCAGCCTGCGGCCGACTTCCGCGCGCGCCGCAGCCGCTTCCTGGGCGCCGATCAGGCCGGTGGCCGCCTCATCCTCAAGCTCGCGCAACTGGCGCTTATAGACCTCAACATCGAAATCGGCGGAGGACGCCGCTTCATGCTCGGCCGTGGTTTGAAAAAACGGCCGAATGATGAGCATGACGACGATCAGGGTCAGGATGGCGGCGGCGATCCAGAAAATCACGGGCGCTTCTCTTTCATGTCTCTGTCATCGCCCATTAGGGCCGCCAGCCGCGCTTCCTCGGCGTCCGACAGGCCGGTCGCGCCCGCGGCCTCCGCCATCAAGGCATTCCGGCGCGACCGCCCGCGCATCCAGAGCGCGACGCTCACGGCGGCGATCCCGAACAAAACGAAGGGTCCGCCCCAAAGAACCAGGGTCTCGGCGTTGACCGGCGGCCGCAGCAACACATAGTCGCCATAGCGGTCGGTCACGAAGGCGAAGACCTCCTTGTTGCTGTCGCCGGCGACCAGCCGCTCGCGCACCAGGACGCGCAGATCGCGCGCCAGTTCGGCGTTGGAATCGTCGATGCTTTGATTCTGGCAGACGAGACAGCGCAGCTCTTTAGAGATGTCGCGGGCGCGCGACTCCAGCGCCGGATCGTCCAACACCTCGTCCGGCTGCACCGCCAGGGCCGGCCCGGCCGGCCCGCCCCAAACGGCCAGCGCGCCAAACAGAAGGGCGCAAAGGGCGAGCATCCTCATGACTTCAAGTCCCGGATCAGCGGCAGGATATCGTCTTCGAGGATTTGCGGCGTGATCGGACCGACCCGCTTGTAGCGGATATGGCCGTCCGGTCCGATAATATAGGTCTCCGGCACACCATAGACGCCGAGGTCGATCCCGGCGCGCCCGCTTTCGTCGAATCCGATCCGCGCATAGGGGTCGCCAAGCTCATCGAGCCAGGCCACCGCATCAGCGCGCTTATCCTTGTAGTTCAGACCATGGACCGTGATCCCGTCGCGCTGGGCCAGTTGATTGATCAGCGGATGTTCGGCTCGGCAGGGAATGCACCAAGAGGCCCAGACATTCAGGACGCTGACCTCGCCGATCAATTCCTCGGTCTTTACGCCGGGCTTGTCCGTCAGAAGCGGCGGCGTGTCGATGCCCGGCATCGGCCGGTCGATCAAGGCGGAAGGCACGATGCTGGGATCGTCGCCGAGCTGTACGGCGAAATAGCCGGCGAGCACGCCGAAGATCACAAGAGGAGCGACGAATAACAAGCGACGCATGGCGCGATCCTATCGGGTCTTTGGTGCTGTCGAAAACGTGGGGTCAAAGTCGGCGGGCGAACGAGCGGATCATTCGGCCGGCGCCGGCGCGGCGGCGCGCGCGTCTCCGCCCGCCCTGGCGCCACTGCGCTTGGGCGCGCCGATCCGCAGCCGCCGATCGCTCAAGGAGACGAATCCGCCCAGCATCATCAGCGCCGAACCGATCCAGAGCCAAGGCACGAACGGCTTGATATAGGCGCGGACCGTCATGCCGCCGGTCCCGTCCGGATCGCCCAGCGCAACATAGAGGTCGCGGGTCAGGCTGGACCGGATCGAGGCCTCGGTCGTCTCCTGACCGCCGGCGATGTAGCGTCGGTTTTCAGGCGCGAACCGGGCGATCACATCGCCATCCGCATCGCGGGCGACGAAATTGCCGCGCAGGGCGAAATAGTTCGGCCCGCGCACCTCTTGCTGGCTCTCGAATTCCAGGTTCAGGCTCTTGAGCTGCATGGTCTCGCCGGGCCGCATGGTGGTGATAACCTCGGTGGTCAGAAGCGACGCGCCCGTCGCGCCCGCGACCAGAATCCCGACGCCGACATGCGCCAGCATCATGCCCCAGGCGGCGCGCGGCAGACCGATCATGCGTCTGACCATGGCGCCGGGTCCGGTTCGGCCCAGGCCGGCGCGCTGCAGGAACTCGACCAGCGAGGCCGAGACCACCCAGCCCGATAGGATCAGGCCGAGCGTGGCGTAGGCCCGGTCGCCTTCCAGCATAATCAGGCTGAGCGCGGCGACGACAAGGACGACCAAGGCGGCCAGCTTGAGGCGCGCCATCGCGGCCCAAAGATCGGCGCGTTTCCAGCTCAACAGCGGCCCGACCCCCAGCGCGATCAACAGCGGGGCCATCAGCGGCACAAAGGTCAGATTGTAATAGGGCGGTCCGACCGAGACTTTCGAGCCATCCATCGCGTCGAGAAACAGCGGATAGAGCGTCCCCAACAGCACCGTCGCCGTCGCGGTCGTCAGCAGCAGATTGTTGAAAACCAGCGCGCCCTCGCGGCTGATCGGCCGGAAGAGGCCTCCGCCTTGAAGCTGCGGCGCGCGCCAGGCGTAAAGCGCCAGCGAACCGCCGATCGCGATCACAAGCAGGATCAGGATGAACAGCCCGCGGTCCGGGTCCGTCGCAAAGGCGTGGACCGAGGTCAGCACGCCGGAGCGAACCAGGAAGGTGCCGATCAGGCTGAGCGAGAAGCCGATGATGGCGAGCAGGATGGTCCAGCTTTTCAGCGTGTCCCGCTTCTCCACCACGATCGCCGAATGCAGAAGCGCGGTCGCCGCCAGCCAGGGCATGAAACTGGCGTTCTCGACCGGGTCCCAGAACCAGAAACCACCCCAGCCCAACTCGTAGTACGCCCACCAGGAACCCAGCGCGATGCCGCCGGTCAGGAAAGCCCAAGCGAGCAGCGTCCAGGGCCGGACATAGCGCGCCCAAGCGGCGTCCACTTTGCCCTCGATCAGGGCGGCCACGGCGAAGGAGAAGGATATCGAGAGGCCGACATAGCCGATATAGAGCATCGGCGGATGCAGCGCGAGACCGGGATCCTGCAGCAACGGATTGAGATCGTTGCCTTCAAAAGGCGGCGGAAAAACGCGCTCGAACGGGTTCGAGGTCAGGATCATAAACAGTAGGAAACCGACCGAGACCATGGCCTGGACGGCGAGCGTCCGCGCCTTCAACCCAGGCGGCAGGTTGCGGCCGAAAAGGGCGACCAACGCGCCGAATAGGGCGAGCACGGTCACCCAGAGCAGCAGCGAGCCCTCATGATTGCCCCAAACACCAGAGACCTTATAAAGCATCGGCTTCAGGGAATGTGAGTTTTGGACCACATTCAGCACCGAGAAGTCGCTGGTGACGAAGGCGTTGGTCAAAGCCGCAAAGGACACGGCCAGGACCAGGAACTGAGCCAGCGCCGTCATCGGCGCGGTCGCCATCATCGCCGCATCGCCGCGCGCCGCCCCGATCAGCGGCACGACAGACTGGATGCTGGCGCACACCAGCGCCAGGATCAGCGCGAAATGCCCGAGCTCGGCGAAGCTAAATCCTTCCATCAGGTCGACGCGCCTTCCCGCTAGCCCCCGCGCCTATTGCGCGGAAGAGGTTGCATGCTGCCAGGTGCCGGCCCGCTTCATCGCTTCGACCGCCTCGGCGGGCATGTAATTCTCGTCATGCTTGGCCAGGACTTCGTCCGCCTTGAAGACGCCGTTCGAGTCGATCGCGCCTTGCGCGACGATGCCTTGGCCTTCTCGGAACAGGTCCGGCAAGATGCCGGTATAGGCGACGCGCACGGTCGCATTCAGATCGGTGATGGTGAATTCCGTCGTCGCGCCGTTCTGATTGACGCTGCCTTCTTCGACCAATCCGCCGAGCCGGAATTTGGTCCCCTCGCCGACCGCCTGATCGCGGACTTCCGTCGGGCCATAGAAGAAGGTCACATTGTCCTCGAAAGCGACCAGCACGAGGGACACGGCGACGCCGAGCATGGCGAGTCCGGAGAAGACGATCAGCATCCGCTGTTTCTTGCGCGCCGCGCCCTTACGCATCAGCCGACCCTCCTGCAATCCTGGTGTTCGCTCCCCCTTCTGACCGCGGGCGTCGGGACACATCCAACGCCTTCGCCATCGCTTCGTTGCGGCGCATGGCGCTCACCGACCCGACCAACAAATAGACCATCACCGCCGCCGCAAGAGCGTAGCACGGCCAGATATAGACGGCGTGCCCCCCCATCTCGAAGAATGCGCTCATGCTGCAGGCTCCCGCCCTACAGGACCGTTCGGGACGCCGTCCGGGGTCGTCACGCCCCGGCTCATTGCGTTGCGCAGACGCGCCGCCGCATATTCGGACCGCATGCGCAGCCCGAGGACCAGGATGAAGAAGCAGGTGAAGCTGCCCATCATCAGGAACAGCGGCGTCAACATTTCCGGCGCGATGGTCGGCCCGTCCAGCCTTATCAGCGCAGCGGGCTGATGCAGCGTGTTCCACCAATCGACCGAGAATTTGATGATCGGCAAATTGACCACGCCGACCAGCGCCAAGATCGCCGCCGGCTTCGAGGCGCGGCCCGGCTCGTCAAACGCATTGGCCAGGGTCATATAGCCGATATAGAGGAAAAACAGGATCAAGACCGAGGTCAGGCGTGCGTCCCAGACCCACCAGGTTCCCCACATCGGCTTGCCCCAGAGCGACCCGGTGGCGAGGCAAAGGAAGGTGAAAGCCAAGCCGACCGGCGCAGCGGCGCGAGCCGTGATCTCCGCCAAGGGATGTTTCCAAATCAGGACGCTGGCGCTGGCCCCGGCGATCACGGCGTAAATCATCACCGCCATATAGGCCGCCGGCACATGGATATACATGATCCGCACCGTATCGCCCTGCTGGTAGTCCGCTGGCGAGGCGATCAAACCGTAATACAGGCCCAAAACGGTCAAAACAGCGAAGCCCGCCGCCGCGACGGGCAGGATTGCATTCGAAATGCGAAAGAACCGTGTTGGATTGGCGAACCGGTGCATGGTCAGCGTTGCTCATCGTCACGATCCGGCCACATGCCGGACAGATCCAACATGCGGAAACCGGGCAACAAATTCAACCAGTTCCGGCACGATGCGACCATCCATTCGCCCGAAATACCCCTTAGAAATTCAAGGGTTATCGGCGGGGGCGGCGTTAGATTCAAGCGCCGATCATTGGAACGCCGAGCGCACCGCAGCGCCGGCCGCCCAAGGGGCCAACGGGATGGACGCCATGCTGATCGCCGCCAGGATCAGCATATAGGGACGCCAGGGCAGCCCCGCTACAGCCGCGTCCACCGCTGAGACGCCGAAAATCAGGACCGGAATATAAAGCGGCAAAACCAGCAGCGCGGTCAGCAGGCTGGCGCGCCGCGCGCCCAGCACCAGAGCCGCGCCGATGGCGCCGATCAGGCTCATCGCCGGCGTGCCCAAAAGCAACCCCAAGACCAGCGCCAGAAGCCCATCGGCCGGCAGGTTCAGCATCATCGCGATCACCGGCGCCAGCAGGGTCAGCGGCAAGCCGGTCGTCACCCAATGCGCCGACGCCTTGGCCAACACCAGCAACGCCATCGGCGTCGCCGTCATCGCCATCAATTCCAGCGCCCCGTCGTCGTAGTCGGACTGAAATAAGCGATCCAGCGACAGCATCACCGACAGCAGCGATAGGACCCAGACGACGCCCGATGCGACGATCGCGAGCGTCTCTGGCGACGGCCCGACGCCGAGCGGGAACAGGCTGGCGGCGATCAGGAAAAAGGCCAAGGCCAGCGCCAGATCGGCGCCCTGGCGAAAGACCAGACGCAGATCGCGCATGAAAACCGCCCGCATCGCGCGGATCATGCGGCGTCCTCGCCTACAAGCGCGTCCGGGGCGACGGCGAAGGCGTCGAGGTCGAGCCTCCCGGCGCCGTCCAGGCCGAGATCGACATGGGTCGCCGCCACCACCGCGCCGCCCTTGGCGCGGTGCTCGGCGATCAGGGCGCGCAGCCGGTCGATCGAGGCCGTGTCCAAGCCGACCGACGGTTCGTCCAACAGCCAGAGATCGGCGCGCGCCGTCGCCAGTCGCGCCAGCGCCGTTCGCCGCTTCTGACCGGCGGAGAGATACCGGCCCGGAATTGCGCTCTGCGCCGACAGGCCGATCGCCGCGACCGCCGCCCGGATCGACTCGTCGTCGCCGGCCCCGCCATTCATGGCGGCCCAGAAGGCGATATCCTCACTGACGGTCAGCGGCGCCTTGATCGCTTCGGCATGGGCGAGATAGTAGGTCGCGGCGCGATGATCGGCCGGGTCGTCGGCGATCGGCGCGTCATCTCGGTGAAGGGCGCCGGACAAGGGCTCGATCAGCCCGGCCATGAGGCGCAAAAGCGAGGATTTGCCGCTGCCGTTCGGGCCTGTCAGCAGCAAGGCCTCACCGCCGGCGACGGAGAAAGACAGGCGGTCAAACACCAGCCTGCCGCCGCGAAAACACGCCAATTCCTCGCCCCAAAACCGCATATCGGCATTAGACCGGGTTTCGCTGCGGTTAGAAAGAACAGACAGAAACGACACCCCGAAAAGGCGACGGCCGCCGGAAAGGGGGATCAATCGGCGGCCGTCTGTATTTGCGACGGTTTGGTCAGAACCGCCACGGAGCCCTTGAATGTCGGGGATAGGGCCCCGTTGAGAGGGGAGGTCTCAGCGCTTGAGATATGGGGTGGGAATTGTGGGTTTACACGGGATAAATTGAGGCAATTTTGTGACCGATTTCGGATTGGCCGGTAGGCGTTCACGCCCATAACAGGCAAGCCGTTTTTTTGATGTGATATCAAAGCGGTATAGGGACACACGCATCGACAAACCGCCCGAAGATCGTTCGATTATTAGCAATTGATCATTGATCTTAACGGCGCTTTATGTTGGTATTGGGGTAATGCGAACGGAATTCGTGATTGGTTCTAGTTTGCCGCTTTGGGGGGGCATCATGAGAATTAGGCGAATCTGTGTGGCAGTTGTGACACTCGGCGCTGCGCTGTTGGCCGCGCCGGCGCTCGCCTGTCCAAGCGGCTATCAGCCATGCGGGCAAAACAGTCAGTTTTGCTGCCCAAAGCCCTAGCGGCGCTCGCTTGGGTCCGTAAGCCGGGGCGCCCGTTATGACTGCGGAAGGCGGCGAGAAACGCTTATACGTAAAGCGGGTTCTGTCGTTCATCGCCGGCGCCGCGGTTGTCGCCGGCGCGTTTATGGTTTGGTTTCACCGGTCTGAAACGACCCTCAAGGATATTCTGGCGGAGGACGGTTATCTGGAATTGGTGCCGCCGTCGGAATTTCATGGCCCAGGGACGCTCAACACAGTTGAAGCCTTTGAAGACGGCTCGATCCGACTCTTGCCGACCTGCGAGATCGATCAGGCGTTGTTGAGCGCGCGTCGCCGGGAATCGCGAACGCACGACCAGGAGTTCGAAGAACGTTTGAGCGGCAGTTTCGACGTTAAGGCGGAACTGGCCCAGAAACTTCAAGCCGCCTCGAGCAACGGCCTCAATCTCGGCGCTATCAAGAGCATTACGGTGCGGCTCGAAAACACGAAGATCCTGACAATGTCGGACGAAGCGCTGTTTTCTCTCCGCAACGATCTGCTCGTCAACAATTGCGCCGCAGCGGTCAGCATCAACCTGGGCGCGGGCGGCCTGGTCTGCCAAAGCCAGTCGGTGCTTCAGACGGACATGATCTATGAGGTGGTGTTGGAGGAACAGGTCTCGGTCGAGCAGAAAATGCAAATCCTGCGTGACGTATCGGGCGCCCTCGAACTCGACCTTGCCCGGGAAGGCTCGAACCGAATCCAAGGCAAGAGCCTATTCTACGGCGTCAAACTCAATCGACACGGCGTCTTCAAGCCCGGCCCCGATGCGATTCCCGTCGAATGCCCCATCGCCCAATGACGGACGAACGCCGTCGGCCACGCCCCTAACGGCGCCGATACGCCGTCCGGAACGCGCCGGGCCGGCTCAGACCTCATATTGTCGCTGGTCGTCGATGACCTTGCCGTCGTTCGGAAGAGAGCCCGGCGCAACCAGTTCGATCTTGCCGCTGAGCTTGCATTCCCGACGCACACTGTCGGCCAATTGATCGACGAAATCGGGGCTGCAGTCGCTTGTTTCGATCTTAACGACCATGACGTCGGACTGCTCGATCAGGACGATTTCGGCCCGCGCCTTCAAGATTCGCGGGTCGGATTTGACCACCCGGTCGATTTGCGCCGGGTCGACGAACATGCCTTTGACCTTGGTGCGCTGATCGGCGCGGCCCATCCAGCCCTTGATCCGGTTGTTGGTTCGGCCGCACGGGCTCTCGCCCGGCAGGATGGCGCTGAGATCGCCGGTGGCGAAGCGGACCAGCGGATAGTCGGCGTTGAAGCTGGTGACGGTCACCTCGCCGACCTCGCCGTCCGGGACCGGATCGCCGGTTCCCGGGCGTAGAATCTCGACGATCACCTTCTCTTCGACGATCATGCCTTCCAAGGCCGGCGACTCATAGGCGACCAGGCCCAAATCCGCGGTGCCGTAACACTGCAAAGTCGCGATCTCGCGCGCCGCATAGGCCTCGCGCATCGCCGGAAAGAGCGCGCCGCCGCTGACCAACGCCTTTTTCAGGGTCGGCAGCGCGACCGCCCTCTCGTCTGCGCGCTCGAGAATTTTGCCCAGAAAATCGGGCGTGCCGATATAGCCGTCGGCGCCGAAAGCAGCGATCGCTTCCACCTGTTGCTCGGTGGCGCCGACGCCGCCGGGATAGACCGCGCAGCCGATCGCCTGGGCGGCGGTTTCGAACATCGCGCCGGCCGGGGTGTGGTGATAGCTGAAACAATTGTGGGCGATGTCACCCTGCCGGAAGCCCGCCGCAAAGACCGCGCGCGCCATGCGCCACCAATCCCGGCCGCGCCCCTCCGGATCGGCGATCGGGCCGGGCGAGAGATAAAGCCGCAGCAGATCGCGAGGGGCGGTCGCCGTCATGCCGCCGAAGGGCGGGGCGGCGGCCTGCTCCGCCATCAGGTCGGATTTGCGCGTCACCGGTAGCGCAGCAAGCGCCTCAGGGCTGGAGATCGCGGCGGGATCGACCTCGGCCAAGACGCGGCCGTAATAGTCGGTATTCGCCTTGGCGTGGGCGATCTGCGCCGGCAGTACGGTCGCCAGATCGGCGGCGCGCTGGTCCGCGCTGCGCGTTTCCAAAGCGTCGTAGAAGTCGGATTGGCCGGTCGACACAGTCGCGTTTCCTTGAATCGGGCGGGCGCGGCCCAAGCCGTCGCTAGAGCCAGCGTTTGCGGCGTTTGTAATGCTTCACGTCGCGGAAGCTCTTTTTGCCCTCAGTCGAGAGGCCGAGATAGAATTCTTTCACGTCCTCGTTGCTCAGCAGCGACTCGGCGCTGCCGTCGAGCACGACCCGGCCATTCTCCAGGATATAGCCGTATTTGGCGTAGCGCAGAGCGACGGTCGTATTCTGCTCGGCGAGCAGGAAGGTCACGCCCTCCTGGCTGTTCAGCCTTTTGACAATCTCGAAAATCTGCTCGACGAGCTGCGGCGCCAGACCCATCGACGGTTCGTCCAACAGGATGATCTTCGGCTTGGCCATCAGGGCCCGACCGATCGCGCACATTTGCTGCTCGCCGCCCGACGTGTAGCCGGCCAAGCTCTTGCGGCGCTCTTTCAGCCGCGGGAAATATTCATAAACAAGCTCCAGATCGTCTTTGACGCCCCGGTCGCCGCCGCGCGTGTAGGCGCCGGTCAGCAAATTCTCTTCGATGGTCAGATGTTCGAAACAGTGGCGGCCTTCCATGACCTGGACGCAGCCCATCTTGACCACGTCATTGGCGGTCAGCGTGTCGAGCCGGCGGCCCTCCATCGTGATCGCGCCCTTGGTGACCTCGCCGCGCTCCGCCTTCAACAGATTGGAGATCGATTTCAGCGTCGTCGTCTTACCGGCCCCATTGCCGCCCAAAAGCGCAACAATGCCGCCTTCCGGCACGCTCAGAGAAACGCCTTTGAGAACCAAGATCACGTGGTCGTAGATCACCTCGATATTGTTCACATCGAGCAGCGACTTTGCTGCATCGGGCGCGGGGTCAGTATCGGACATGGCCTCGGCCATTGGAACGTTCCTTCGGCGTTATTGGAAAAAGAGCGCGTCGGCGCCGCCCTGGATGAGGCGGCGCCGAGAGCACCGGATTGTTACGAGCATTCACGCGGGGTGATGTTGTTCTCCCGCGCATATTGCTCGGACTCCTGAGCGATCAGCGGCTGAACCACTTCGGTCATCGCCGGCACCCAGTCGGAGATGATCTCCCACTGATCGCCTTTCCATTGCTGAACCAGGATGGCCGGGTTCTGGCCTTCATGGTTTTCACAGGTGATCTTGACCGGCGTGATATAGCCGGTCAGGCCCATCTCGGCGATGCGCGCATCGGTCAGGTCCAGGTTTTCCAGGCCCCAGCGCATTTCTTCGCCCGTGATCGCGCGGTCGCCATATTCGGCTTGCGCCGTGCGAATCGCTTCGACGACATAGGCGGCATTGGCGACACCGCGCGCCCAAAGCGGGTTGTTATGCTCGGACATGTCCGCCGAGGCGCCGCCGCCCGCTTCGTACAGGGCCTTGATGTCCTCATAGGCGCCGAAATCGGTGCCGACGCCGTGGAAGCTGGCGGACTTGTAGCCGATCGAGCCGTCGCCGGCCGGCACCACCGCGTCATTCCCGCCGGACCACCAGTTGCCGATGAACTTGTCCATCGGGAAGCGAATGGCGGCCGCTTCGCGAACGGCCGTACCGTTCATCGCGCCCCAGCCCCACATGATGGCGTAGTCGGGCCGGGTCCGGCGGACCTGCAGCCAGATCGACTTCTGCTCGGTCATCGAGGCCGGGGGCACAGGATATTTGTCATAGGTGAAGCCGAACTTCTCCGCCAACACATCCAGCGTCGGGATCGGCTCCTTCCCATAGGGATGGTCGAGATAGATATAGGCGAAACGCTTGCCGTTCAGCGCGTCCAGGCCGCCTTCCTGATCGGCTATATATTGAATGACGGACGTCGCCTGACTCCAATAGGTCGCCGGGAAGTTGAAGACATAGGGGAAGACCTTGCCGTTGGCGGCGCTCGTGCGGCCATAGCCCATCGACAGGATCGGAATTTTGTCGGCGGTGGCTTTTTCGATCAGCGCATAAGTGATGCCGGTCGACCAGGGGTTATAGACCGTGGCGCCGCCGCCGGTCGATTTCGTCCGGTCGTAGCACTCGACGCCCCGGTCGTTGGAATAACCGGTGTCGCATTCCTCGACCGCCAGCTTGACGCCGTTTACGCCGCCGTCGCGCAGATTGATCATGTTGAAATAGTCGGCGAAGCCGTTCGCCAACGGGATGCCTGAAGGCGCGAAAGCGCCGGTGCGATAGACCAGCGACGGGATCGGCTGATCGGCCTGGGCCGTCGCCGCGACGCCGGCGATCCCGATCACGGCCCCGGCGGCCGCGAGAGTCAGTTTGCGGATGAACATACATTTTCCTCCTTCTGTTCGACGCGCCGGAGAGGCGCGCCCGCGACTGGTGTTGCTCCCTTCCTGGTTTTTTCGGTCCGGAAGGGTTGGACGCCATAGCCGGCTTCACGCATGAACCGGCCGACCTGGCGAGCAGTTTAAACCGTCCCGCGCTAGTATGGGAACGGCCACATACGCAATTTCTCCTTGGCGATCGACCACATGCGCGCCAGGCCATGCGGCTCGACGATCAGGAAAAAGATGATCATGGCGCCGAAGATCATAAACTCGACATGACGAATCAGCGCTGTCGAGACTTCAAGCCCAAGCCCGGTGGCGGCGTTGTTCAGGAAGATCGGCAGGGTGAAGATGAAGGCGGCGCCCAGAAAACTGCCCAGGATGCTGCCCAAACCGCCGATGATGATCATGAATAGGATCTGAAACGAGCGGTTGATGTCAAACGCGCTCGGCTCGACGATGTTGATATAGCAGAAGGCCCAGAGCGCGCCGGCCATGCCGCAATAGAAGGACGAGATCGCAAAGGCCGACAGTTTGGTCTGCAGCGGCTTTATGCCGATCAGCTCGGCGGCGATGTCCATGTCGCGGATCGCCATCCAGCTTCGACCGATCCGGCCGCGCGTCAGGTTGCGCGCGATCAGGGCGAAGACGATGACGAAGCTGAGAACAAAGAGATAGCGCGCCGTCTCGTTGGATTCGGCGCCGGTCACCAGGAAGCCGAAAATCTCGCGCGGCGGCGCCGTCGGCACGCCGGAGATCGAATAGTTCACGAACCAGGGCTGCTTGGTGAACAGCCAGATCAGGAAGAATTGCGCGGCCAGGGTCGTGACCGCCAGGTAGAATCCCTTAATCCGCAGGCTCGGCGCCCCGAAGACCGCGCCGATCATGGCGGACGCGAGGCCGCCGACCAGCACGCCGACGACGATGTTGATGTCGGGAAAGGCGGTGACGAATTTGTAGCCCAGATAGGCGCCGGCCGCCATGAAAGCGCCGGTGCCGAGCGATAGTTGGCCCGCGTAGCCGGTCAGGATATTGAGCCCGATCGCCGCCAGCGAGAGGATCAACACGGGTATGAGGATCGATTCCAGCCAATACTCGCTGGCGATAAAGGGCACCACCAGCACCATGAAGGCGATGACCGAGAGCACGAAAAACTTGTCCAACGGGATCGGCAACAGCGCCATATCGTCGCTGTATGTTGTTTTGAAGACCCCGGCCTCACGATAGAACATGCTCGATTTCCCTTAACCGCGCCCGCAGCGCCGATCTAAACGCGCTCGATAATCTTGTCGCCGAACAAGCCTTGCGGCCTGAAGAACAGGAAGACCAGGGCGACGACATAGGCGAACCATTCCTCGATCGCGCCGCCGAACAGCGACCCCCAATAGACCTCCGCCACCTTCTCGCCGGCCCCGATGATCAAGCCGCCGATGATGGCGCCGGGGATCGAGGTGAAGCCGCCCAGGATCAGGACCGGCAGCGCCTTCAGCGCGATGATCGCCAGCGAGAACTGAACCCCCAGCCGCGCGCCCCACATCACGCCCGCGACCAAAGCGACAAAGCCGGCGACCGCCCAGACGATGATCCAGATATGGTTCAGCGGAATGCCGATCGACAACGCCGCCTGATGATCGTCGGCGACCGCGCGCAGGGCCCGCCCGATCCGCGTATAGTGGAAGAACAAGGCCAGCACGGTCACCAGGAAACTGGCGACGACCGCAGCGAAAATATCGCTCTGCTGCAGCATGGCGTCGCCGACGAACCAGACATCGTCGGGAATGCCAATATCCAGCGGCCGCACGTCCGAGCCCCAGATCGTCTCGCCGAACCCTTCCAGGAAGAAGGCCAAGCCGATCGTCGCCATAAACAGGATGATCGGTTCCTGGTTCACCAATTTGCGCAGGACCAATCGCTCCACCGCGAAGGCGAGACCGATCATGATGATGACCGTCAGGATCAGCGCCAGCCAGACCGGCACGCCCCATTCCATCAACCCGACCAGATTCAAGGCGGCGAACAGGACCATGACGCCCTGGGCGTAGTTGAAGACGCCGGACGCCTTGAAGATCAGAACGAACCCCAGCGCAACCAGCGAATACATCACCCCCGCCGACAGGCCGCCGACCAGAACCTCGAACAGGAACCAGGGCTGATCGACCATCTCGACAAACGGCGCGATGAAGAAAGCGTGCAGAAATTCCATGATCCGTCTCTCTCCGCCGCCGTCAGTCGTGGGTCACGCCGAGATAGGCGTCGATCACATCCTGGTTGCCGCGCACCTCGTCCGGCGTGCCGTCAGCCAGTTTCTTGCCGTAATCCAACACCACGACCCGGTCGCTCAGATCCATGACGACGCTCATATCATGTTCGATCAGGGCGATGGTCGTGCCGAACTGTTCGTTCACGTCGATGATGAAGCGGGACATATCCTCCTTCTCTTCGACATTCATGCCGGCCATCGGCTCGTCGAGCAGCAGAAGGTCCGGCTCCGCCGCCAGGGCGCGCCCCAGTTCGACCCGCTTCTGCAACCCGTAAGGCAGCCGGCCCACCGGCGTGCGGCGGATCGCCTGAATTTCGAGGAAATCGATCACCTTCTCTACATGTTCGCGATGCTCAAGCTCCTCGCTTTTCCCGCGGAACATGTAGAGCGCTTGCTCCAGCAGGCTGGCCTTCATCTTCAGCACCCGGCCCGTCATGATATTGTCGAGCGTCGACATGCCGCGGAACAAGGCGATGTTCTGAAAGGTGCGCGCGATGCCGTTTGAGGCGGCGATATAGGGGCGCATCGGCGCGTAGGTCACGCCCTTGTAGTGGATCGAGCCTTCCTGGGCCTGGTAGAACCCGTTGACCACATTCAGCATCGAGGATTTGCCGGCGCCGTTCGGGCCGATGATCGAGCGGATTTCACCCTTCTTGATGTCAAAGCTGATCTCGCTCAGCGCTTTTACCCCGCCGAAGCTGAGGCTGACATTGTCGACCCGCAACAGCTCGCCGCCGATGCGTTCCGCTTGTCCCGAGACGGGCGCCACACCACTCACCGTTCGATATCCCCGCTTTTCGTCCCGCGTGTCCTATTCCGCCGCCTGCGCCGTCGCGGCCAGGACGACGGCGGCGTCGACGATCCGTAGATCCGCTTTCACCACGCCTTTCCGGCCGTCCTCGAAGGTGATCTCCGCCTCGATCACTGCGTTCCCCGCGTCTGAATAAAGCCCGTCGATCAGGGGCAGATATTTTTCGGCGATGAAGCGACGGCGCACCTTGCTGGTGCGGGTCATCTCGCCGTCATCGGCGTCGAGCATCTTATGCAGGATCAGGAAGCGGTGGATCTGGCTGCCGGCCACCCGCGCCTCCGCCGCCAAGTCGCGGTTCACCTGTTCGACATGCGCCAGCACGATGTCATAGACCTGCGGCAGCGCCGCCAGTTCCTGATAGGAGGCGTAGGGCACGCCCTGACGCTCGGCCCAATTCCCGACCGCCTCGTGATCGATATTGATGAAGGCGGCGACATAGTCCTTTCCGTTGCCGAAGGCGACCGCCTCGCGGATTTCCGGGAAGAATTTCAGCTTGTTCTCGATATATTTCGGCGCAAAGAGCGAGCCGTCATTCAGTTTCCCGACATCCTTCGCCCGATCGATGATTTTCAGATGCCCGTCCTCGTCGAGGAAGCCGGCGTCGCCGGTCCGGTACCAACCGTCCGCGTCCTTGGCCTCTTCGGTCGCTTCCGGGTTCTTGAAATACTCTTTGAAAATGCCCGGCCCCTTAATCAGCAACTCGCCGGTCTGGTCGATCTTGATATCGACCCCGTCCAGCGGCGTGCCCACCGTGTCGGGCTTGATCTCGCCGTCGGGCTGGATCGTCACGAAGACGCTGGTCTCGGTCGAGCCGTAGAGCTGTTTCAGATTGATGCCGATCGAACGGTAGAAGATGAAGATGTCCGGGCCGATCGCCTCGCCGGCCGTATAGCCGATGCGCACCCGGCTGAGGCCGAGCACATTCTTTAGCGGGCCGTAGACCAGGATTTCGCCCAACCGATAGAGCAGGCGGTCGCTCATTGAGACCGGCTTGCCTTCCAGAATATCGACGCCGACGCGGCGCGCCACGGCCATGAAATAGTGGAACATGTCGCGCTTGATCTTGCTGGCGTCCTCGATCCGGATCGACACTTGCGTCAGGATATTCTCGAAAATGCGCGGCGGCGCGAAGAAATAGGTCGGGCCCAACTCACGCAGATCGGTCAGGACTGTCTCGGAGCTTTCCGGGCAGGCGACGCAAAATCCGCAAATGAAAGACTGCGCGTACGAAAAGACATTGTCGCCGATCCAGGCGAGCGGCAGATAGGCCAGGATCTCGTCGCTTTCCCGCAGCCCCTCGAATTTGGCGCCGTGATAGGCGGCGGTCAGCAGATTGTCGTGGGTCAGCAGCACGCCCTTCGGATTGCCGGTCGTCCCGGACGTATAGGGGATCAGGCAGGTGTCCGCGCCCTCTCCCGCGTCGATCTGAGCGTCGACGAAGCCGGGTTCGGCGGCCAAACGCGCATCGCCCATGGCGACCACGTCTTCGTAATCATGCAGATAGTCGAGCGTGTAGTCGCGCACGCCGCGCGGTTCGTCGAAGATCACATGCTCCAGCGTCGGCAGACGCTCTTTCAGCGCCATCAGCTTGTCGACCTGCTCCTGGTCTTCGGCGATGGCGAAGCGCACTTCGGCGTGGCTCAGCGGGAAATGCATCTCCTCGGCCACCGAGTCCTGATAGATCGGGACCGGCACCGCGCCCAGTGTCTGCGCCATGGCGATTGACCAATAAAGTCGCGGCCGGTTATCGCCGATGATCGCAACCCGATCGCCGCGCTTCAGGCCCAGTTCGGCCATGCCGGCGGCGTAGCGGTCGACCTCACGCTTGACCTCGGCCCAGCTGCTGGTGCGCCAGATGCCCAGATTCTTCTCGCGCATCGCCGCCCGGTCGGCGCGCACAGATGCATTGTGCCGCAACAGTTTCGGGAACGTGTCGTGGACCGCGATGTCCGGATAGGAAGCGCCTTCAGCCATGCCGTTCTCCACACCTCCCGTCCCAGCGCGCAATGAAGCCGGCGGATGGCAAGAGGAAGAAGATGGCGACGCCGTCCAAGACCGCTCGGCTGAACCGGCGCGGCGCGATGCGCCCGAACCCAAGGACCGGCGCATCGGCTGGCATAGGCGACGGCGGGCTCCTCCCTGAGCCGAGAACCCGATGTCGAGCCCTCACAATAACCGCACCGCTAACGCGACACTCAAATTTCCGCTTTTCGCAGATTTCTGTATCACTTTGCGCTTAGCACAGCGATGCGAAGGCGCCAAGCGACCCGTCGCGTTCCGCCCTTGAGCGGGGCGGGGGGCGGTCCTATATGCCCCCCGTCAGCGCGCCGATGCGCCGCGCTCAGCGTCCCGCGCGACGCCGGAGCCAGATCACATAGTCGCTTCTCAATCGTTGGAGGGTCCCATGGCCGTCGAAGCCAAACCCGCGGAAACCGCACCCGAAACGCATGAATTTCAGGCCGAAGTCGGCCGTCTGCTCGATATCGTCGCCAATGCGCTTTACTCAGAGCGCGAGATCTTTCTGCGGGAATTGATCTCGAACGCGGCCGACGCCTGCGACCGGCTGCGCTATCAGGCCCTGTCGGACGCCGCCCTGATCGAAGGCGACCCGGACTTCGCCATCACCTTGAGCGCCGACGCCGAGGCTAAGACCCTGACCGTTTCGGACAACGGGTCGGGCATGAGCCGCGATGAGCTGCTCGGCAATCTTGGCACGATCGCGCGATCGGGCACCTCGAACTTCCTCAACCAGCTCTCCGGCGACGACAAGAAAGACCTATCCCTGATCGGCCAGTTCGGGGTCGGCTTCTATTCCGCCTTCATGGTCGCGGACAGCGTCGCGGTGACCAGCCGCAAAGCGGGCGCGGACGAGGCCTTCACCTGGGTCAGCGACGGCAAAGGCGCCTTCACCGTCGAGCCCGGCGCGCGGGACGGCCGCGGCACGACCATCGTGCTGCATCTGAAAGAAGACGCCGCGGAATTTCTCACCGAAGCGCGGCTGAGCCAGATCGTCAAAACCTACTCCGATCATATCGCGTTCCCGATCCGCATCACCGGCGAGAATCCAGAAGACGGCGACGCGGTCTATCCGAAACAGTTGAACTCGGCCGCCGCCCTTTGGACGCGGTCGAAGTCGGATGTGACCGAGGATCAGTACAAGGAATTCTACCACCATGTCAGCCACGGCTTTGACGATCCCTGGGCGACGCTGCATTTCCGCGCTGAAGGCGTGATCGAGTATGCCGGCCTGATCTACATCCCGACCCAGCGGCCGTTCGACCTGTTCCATCCGGACCGCCAGTCGAAGCTGAAATTGTATGTAAAGCGGGTCTTCATCACCGATGAATGCGACGAACTGGTGCCGTCCTGGCTGCGCTTCCTGCGCGGGGTCGTCGATTCGGAAGACCTGCCGCTGAATGTCAGCCGCGAGATGCTGCAGAACAATCCGGTCGTCTCGAAGATTCAGAGCGGGTTGGTGAAGCGCGTGCTGGGTGAATTGGCGAAACGCGCCGAAAAGGACGCCGACAACTATGCGGAATTCTGGGATGCGTTCGGCGCGGTCCTGAAGGAAGGCGTTTATGAGAGCTTCGAGAACCGCGACGCCTTGATGAAGCTGATGCGCTTCAAATCGACCACACGCGAGGGCTGGTTGTCGCTCGCGGACTATATCGAGGCGATGAAGGACGGTCAGGACGCGATCTATTACATCTCCGGCGACAGCGCCGAGGCGCTCGCCAAGAGCCCGCAACTGGAAGGGTTCGCGGCCAAGGGCGTCGAGGTCCTGTTTATGACCGATCCGGTCGATGAGTTCTGGCTCTCCAACGCGCCGGACTTCGAGGGCAAGAGCTTCAAGTCCGTCACGCGCGGCGGGGCTGATCTGTCCAATGTCAAAGCGGACGAAAAAGAAGCCGCCGAGGATTCGTCAAAGGATGAGGACAAAACCGACGACGCGTCCGTCAGCGCCCTGATCACAGCCCTGAAAGAGAGCCTGGGCGAGGCCGTCGCCGATGTCCGCAAATCCGACCGCCTGACCGCCTCGCCTTGCTGCCTGGTGGTTGAGGACGGCGCCATGGACATGCATCTCGAACGCATCCTGAAGCAGCACAACCAGCTGAACGGCGCGGCCGCCCCGCGCATCCTGGAAATCAACGCCGATCATGCGCTGATCAAGGCTTTGGCGGCCAATGCGACGGGCGATATTTCGGACGCGGCGCATCTGCTGCTTGATCAGGCGCGGATTATGGAAGGCGAAACGCCGGCCGATCCCAGCACTTTCGTGCAACGGATGGCGGCGGTGATGACCAAAGCGATGGGCTGACGCGCGCATTGCCCTCAAGCTCAAATCACCGCAGGAATCATTGAAGATGCGGAAAAAGCGGAAGGAGGGCGGTTGATGCGAAAATTGCTGCAGCGGCGCGGCTATGACGATTGGGTCGCCGAAGTCGAGGGCTATGGCGCCAGCCTGGAAATCCGCGCCTTCGCCACGCGGATGCACGACGGGACCTCTTTGCCGGACGACCGGTTGCGCGCCAACGCGCCGGTCCGTCTTGCGCCGCCCAAACCGGACGCCGCCGCTTTGGAGAAGGACCCGCGCATTCGATCCCTGATGGCGTTTTCCGAGGCTTTCAGGCGCAAGGACTGACATCCAAAGAGAGCGCTTGTCTTGATTGTCACGCCGGCCCCCGAGCCGGCGTCCATCCGACTGAACAATGGGCCCCGGATCAAGCCCGGGGCGCCGGAGGGCGCCGCCAGTTCCCAGTGGCCGCTATTGCGAGTCGCGCATGGCTTCCAGGCGCAGACGCAGGGCGTTCAGCTTGATGAAACCTTCCGCGTCGTGCTGGTCATAGACATCGTCTTCCTCGAAGGTGACGTGATCCATGGAATAGAGGCTGTGATCGGACTCGCGGCCGATGACGCTGACCGAGCCCTTGTAGAGTTTCAGCCGGACCTTGCCGGTCACCCGCTCCTGGCTCTTGTCGATCAGCGCCTGCAGCATCTCACGCTCGGGCGAGAACCAGAAGCCGTTGTAGATCAGTTTGGCGTAGCGCGGCATCAATTCGTCTTTCAGATGCGTCGCCTCACGGTCCAGCGTGATCGACTCCATCGCCCGGTGGGCCGGCAGAAGCACGGTTCCGCCCGGCGTCTCGTAGATCCCGCGCGATTTCATGCCGACGAAGCGGTTCTCGACCATGTCCAAGCGCCCGACGCCGTTTGCGCCGCCCAGCTCGTTCAGCCTTGTCAGCAGCGCGGCCGGCGACAGGTGCTGGCCGTCGATCGCGATCGCGTCGCCTTTCTCGAATTCGATCTCGACGGTGGTGGGCGCGTCTGGCGCATCCACCGGGTCGACGGTGCGGGAATAGACATAATCCGGCGCCTCGTCGGCCGGGTCCTCCAACACTTTCCCTTCGGCCGAGATATGCAGCAGATTGGCGTCGACCGAAAACGGCGCCTCGCCACGCTTGTCCTTGGCGATCGGGATTTGATGTCTTTCGGCGAAATCGATCAGCTTGTTGCGCGACGTGAGGTCCCATTCGCGCCAGGGCGAGATCACCTTGATGTCCGGCTGCAGCGCGTAGTAGCCGAGCTCGAACCGAACCTGATCGTTCCCCTTGCCGGTGGCCCCATGACAGACCGCGTCGGCCCCCGTCATCCGGGCGATCTCGATCTGGCGCTTGGCGATCAGGGGCCGCGCGATCGAGGTGCCTAAAAGATAGACGCCCTCATACAGCGCGTTGGCCCGGAACATTGGGAAGACATAGTCGGAGACGAATTCCTCGCGCAGATCGTCGATGAAGATTTCTTTCGCGCCCATCATCTCGGCCTTGGCGCGGGCCGGCTCCAGCTCCTCGCCCTGGCCGAGATCGGCGGTGAAGGTCACGATTTCGCACTGATAGACATCCTGCAGCCAGCGCAGAATGATCGAGGTGTCGAGGCCGCCGGAATAGGCGAGCACAACCTTTTTGACCGAGGATTTGTCCAGCGAAGCCATGGCGATGTCCTTTGGAAATGCGCGGGCCGATGGGGCGGCGCGCGGCCCGAATTCGATGTCGCCGCTGTGTAGGAGGCGCGGGCGTTATTGGCAAGCAAAGCCCGCGCGGGAATTGGCGGCGACGCGCCCGCTTGATCGCCTAACGGTATCGGCGGCGCGCAGATCCTCCGCGCAACTGACGCCCTATTCAAAAACGTTGAGCCGCCCCTCAGAAAAAGGGGCTGGCGGCACTATTTCGACTACCGCTATCTAGACCGCATGAAAGCAGATTGGGACGACATCCGCGTGTATCTGGCGGTGGCGCGGGAAGGTTCGCTGACCAAGGCGGCCACAGCGCTCGCCATCAGCCAGCCGACGGCGGGACGGCGCCTGAAGAGGCTGGAGGAAGCGCTGGAGACGGTGCTGTTCGACCGCTTGCCCGACGGCTACGCCCTCACCGCCGCCGGCGAGGCGCTTCTCGCCAAGGCGGAGCAGATGGAGATGGCGGCCTTCGCGCTGGACGCGGAAGCCAGCGGATTGGCGCCCGATGTCGAAGGCACGGTTCGAGTCAGCGTCGACGACAACATATCCTTAATCCTTTCGCCGATGCTGCCGGCGATCCAGCGCCGCTTGCCGCAAATCGAAATCGAACTGTCGATCTCGCATTATTTCGCCAGCCTGGCGCGGCGCGAGGCGGAGGTGCTGATCCGCGACCGGGCGCCGGACAATCAGAATCTGATCGTTCGGAAATGGCTGGACCTGGAATATGCGGTCTATGGCGCGCCCTCTTATATCGAGGCCAATCCGACGGCCCTGACCGAAGATCGCTATCGCGACTGCGCCTGGATCGGCTATGACAGCATTCACCAGTATTTCGCCGGCGGCGAGTGGCTGGCGCGGCGGCTCGGCAATAAGGCCCCGGCGCTCCGGCATAACGACGCCGCGCTCTCCGGGACGCTGGCGGCCGACGGCGCCGGATTGGCCGTGCTGCCCTGCATTCTGGGCGACCAGAACCCGGCGCTGCGGCGCGTCACCGATCCGATCCCGGAGCTGGCTCGGAGCGCGAATCTTTATGTCCATCCCGATATTCGCAAGGTGCCAGCGGTGCGCGCCATGATTGACGCCCTTGTCGAGACGGTGCGCGCGCGGCACCCAGGATCAGATGCAGCGGCCGCCATCGACCTCGAGACAGACGCCGGTTAGGAATTCGGCCTCGTCGCTGGCCAGGAACACGGCCGCGCCGGCGATATCGGCGGGCTGGCTGAACCGACCCAATGGCACCGTCGCCTTAAAGGCGGCCCGCTTTTCCGGCGTGTCCTCGCCCATGAATTTCTCGAGAAGCGGCGTTTCGCCGGCGACCGGATTGATGGCGGCGACCCGAATATTCTCCGAGCCCAGCTCGATCGCGAGGCTGCGGGTCGCGCCGATTGCGGCGGCTTTCGAGGTGTTGTACCAGACGAGCCCCGGGCGCGGCCTGACGCCGGCGGTGGAGGCGACGGTCAGGATCACGCCGCGATTCGGGCCGACTTGCGGCTGATCGCGGAAGCGCGGCAGAACGGCGCTGAGGCCGTGGAAGATCGCCTTCACATTCACCGCCATGATCTGGTCATACTCGTCCTCGCTGACCTGATCGACCGGCTTATTCCAATGGGTGTAGCCGGCGTTATTGACCAGGATGTCGATCCGGCCGAAAGCCTCGACCGCCAGCGCCGCCGCCGCCTCGAGATCTTCCTTTTTGGTCACGTCGCAGAGGATCGATCGAGCCCGACCTTCCTGCGCCGCCGCGATCTCGGCCGCGACCTGGGCGCCGGCCTCTGCGTTGATATCCGCGATGACCACATTGCCGCCCTCTTGCGCATATCGGCGGGCGATCTCCGCGCCGAAGCCGGACGCGGCGCCGGTGATCAGCGCGGTCTTTCCGGCGAGCCGACCCGGCCGATCGGTTATGTTCTCTGTCATCGCAGATTTCCCTTACGGATCGCGTGCGCGCGCATCGAGCGCTCCGACGAGTGTCAGGAGCGCAACGGCCCTGGTCAATACTAGTCCCACCTCAATGCAGTTTGCGTCGCGTAATGCAATTGTTCACCATAAGCGGATCGTGTTTAATCCGGGTGAGCGCTTCTTGGGGGGAGTTGCGGTGCCGAAACCATCCGTCTTGCTGATCGAAGATACGCGGTCGCTGGTCATGCTTTATGAGCAATATCTGGCGGCCGAGGACCTGTCTGTGACAAGCGTCGAGACAGGGCGCGCCGGATTGGAGGCGATCCGGCAAGCGGCGCCCGATCTGGTGCTGCTCGACATCGCGCTGCCCGATATGAACGGTTTGGACATTCTGCGCGAGATCCAGCGTCAAGAGAATCCAAGCGCGGTCGTGATCATCACCGCCAACGGCTCGATCAACATCGCGATCGAAGCCATGCGCGAGGGCGCGTTCGATTTCCTGGTCAAGCCGTTCAACGCCGACCGGCTGCGGACCACCGTGCGAGCCGGATTGGAGGGGCGCAAATTCGGGCGGTCCGACGCCTTTCCGCCCTCAGACGATCACGCCCGCCGCTACGGTTTCATCGGCGAGTCGGCCGCGATGCACAGCGTTTATCGCACGATCGATTCCGCCGCCGGGTCGAAAGCGACCGTCTTCATCACCGGCGAGTCGGGCACCGGCAAAGAACTGTGCGCCGAGGCGGTGCATCGTCAATCGCATCGTCGTGACGGCCCCTTCATTGCGCTGAATTGCGGCGCGATTCCGCGCGAATTGATGGAATCAGAGATATTCGGGCACCGAAAAGGCGGCTTCACCGGCGCCCACGAAGACCGCGACGGGGCCGCGCAACTCGCCCATGGCGGCACGCTGTTTCTCGATGAAATTTGCGAGATGGATCTCGACCTGCAGACCAAGCTGCTGCGCTTCATCCAGACCGGCGCCTTCCAACGCGTCGGCGATGCGACCCCGCGCAAGGTCGATGTCCGGTTCGTCTGCGCCACCAATCGCGACGCCCTGGCTGAAGTCGCGGCCGGCCGGTTCCGTGAAGATCTCTACTACCGGCTGCATGTGATCCCGATCCAACTGCCGCCGCTGCGCGACCGGGGAACCGATATCCTGGAGATCGCCAAACGGTTTCTGGCGGATTATGCGGGCGAAGAGGGCAAGGCCTTCCACGCTTTCGATCCGGAGGCCGAGGCGGTGATGATGAGCTATCCCTGGCCCGGCAATGTGCGGCAGTTGCAAAATGTCGTCCGGAACGCCGTGGTTCTGAATGACGGCGCAGTGGTGACGCGGGACATGCTGCCGCCGCCGTTGAATGTCTTCCGCCTCGATCTCGCCCTCCGGCGAGCGCCCGACGCCCCATCCGCGGCTGCGCCCGGCGCGCGAACCGCGCCGACGCCGATGCGCCGCGCCACCGACCGGCCCAACGCCGGCGGCGTCTGGCGTGGCGAAGGCGCGCCGCCCGAGACGCAAGGTTCCGCCGGCCTTCTTCTGCCGCGCAGCAAGGCGGAAATTCGTGAATTATGGCTTGTCGAGAAGGATGCGATCGAAAACGCGATCAGGCTCTGCGGCGGCAATATCCCCCAGGCGGCCGGCTATCTCGGCGTTGCGCCCTCGACGATCTACCGCAAACGCGCGGCCTGGGACCAAGCGGATCGGAAAACGGTTGCGGACTAGCTCAAACCACCATGCGGTCTGTACGCGTACATTCTAGGGGCGACGCCGGAACCGGGCGATGAAGAACCCGTCCATACCGCCGGCCTTGGCGCCTGTCCGGTTGCTCCAGAAATAGGGGAACGTACGGAAATAGCCCTCGGCCGTGATCGCGTCCGGCAATCCCGGCAGCGCATCTGGAGGGATCGGCCATGGCTCGAGAGCCTGCGTCGCCTCAAGCGCGGATGCGGCCGCTTCCTCGCCCTCGGTCTTCTGCAAAGAACAGGTGGCGTAGATCAGCACCCCGCCCGGCTTCAGCATATCCGCCGCCCGCCCAAGCAAACGCATCTGGGTGGCACTGTACGCGTTCACGGAAGCCGCATCCTTGATCCAGGGCAGATCCGGATGCCGGCGGATTGTGCCTGTGGCGCTGCAAGGCGCGTCGAGGAGAACCGCATCCGCACGTTTCTTTGTTCGCCAGACAGTCGCGTCCGCCTGCACGATCTCCGCCGCCAACCCCAATCGGTCGAGATTCTCCCGCAACCGCGCCAGCCGCGGCGCGGAGATATCGAGGGCAGTGACGGCGCAACCCGCCGCGGCCAGTTGCGCCGTCTTGCCGCCCGGCGCCGCGCAAAGATCGATCACCGAGGCCGGTTCGCCGTCCGCACTTGGCAGCGAATCTATAAGCAACCGCGCCGGCAGCGCCGCCGCCGCGTCCTGCACCCACCAAGCGCCGGTCTTAAATCCCGGCGCGGCCCGCGGGTCGCCGAGACTGGTCGCGCGTAGAGAACCGGTCGGCGTCCGCAACGCTCCTAACCGCTCCGCCCAATCCTGGCCGCCGTTCCGGCCCCGGTTGAGCGTTATATCGGTCGGCGGTTCGCTGAGATGCGCCTCGGCGATCCGCCGCGCCGCCGCCACGCCATGATCGGCGACCCAGAGCGACCAGAGCCAATCCGGGGTGTTCAGCCGGGCGGCGTCTTGCTGAGCAATCGATCCGGCCGCGGCGGCGCATTTGCGCAGCACCGCATTCAGCATGCCCTTCATCGCGGTCAAACGCGCCGCGTCCGCCGCCTGCAGGATCGTCGAGACAGCAGCGTGCGGCTGGGTCTTCAGGAACAGGATCTGCGCCGCGCCCAAGCGCAGCAAGGTCAGCGCGGCCCGCGCCTTGCCGGACGGTCTCCGTTTCAGGAACCGGCCGAGCACCGCATCGATCTGCCCAAGCCGCCGCAGGCATGTCAGGACCATCTGACGCGCGAAGGCCCGATCGCGGTCCGACAGACGGCGATGCGCGGGCGACTCGAGGATCGGCCAGGCCTCATCCAAGCTTCGGCCCTTCGACAGAACGGTTTCCAGCACTGCAAACGCGGCGAGGCGGGAGGCGACACCGTCCCGCGCATCGCCGTCGCTTTCCGCACTTTTGGTCCTGGGTGTCGCGCCGGGCTTCATGCTCCATCCCTGCCGCGCATCCGGCCGCAAGGCAATGACAAAGCGGGACAATCGGTCTCAGCCGCGCCTTTCACGCTCTTCCCGCTGGAAAATCCGGTCTGTCCAGGCCATATCCCGCTCATGAGCTTGTTCAAAAAACTACGCGGCGACGGCGCTAAGCCAGACGCCAAGGAAGTCAGCGGCGACGCCATCTCCCCCCTGCTCGACCCCGAGGTCAAAGGGGTCGACGCGCGCCGCTTGGCGGAACTGAAAGCGGAGGAAGCGGGCCGCAAATGGCGTCAAGAAGCCGAAGCCAAAGGCGAAGTCGCAAAGGAAATCGGCGGCCCCAAAGGTCTTGAGCCGACCCGCTATGGCGATTGGGAGAAGGCCGGACGCTGCTACGATTTCTAGACGACCTGACAGCGTCGGCTAGCGTCGCCCGCCCGCCAGCTTCTCCGCATCCGGATGCCGACGCAGCCGCAGCATCGCCCAAACGCCCAAAGCAGGCCCAATCGCCAGAAAACTCAACGACCATTGCCAGCCAACCGCCTCGGCGATGATCGGCGTCAAATGAATTGTCACGACGGTCAGCAAGAAACCGATGCTGGTCTGCACCGTCACCATCGTGCCGACCAACCACGGATCGGCCAATTCCATCACGCTGGATGAGAATTGCGCCGAATCGGCGATCACGGCCATGCCCCAGAGAAGGAAGAACGGAGCGGCCAACCACGGGCCGAGCCCGAAGACCCAGCCGCTCGCCGCCGCGCAGGCGCCGCTGATCGCCATCGCGCCCGCGGTCAAGGCCGTCCGGCCAAACCGGTCGGCCAGAAGCCCGCCCAGCATGCTCCCCGGCGCGCCGGCGGCGATGGTGGCGAAAGTCAGACTGATGGCCCAGAGCTCGGCCTGGGCGACGCCGGCCGCGCGGAAACTCTCCAACAGGAACACCGCAATCCAGGACCAGAGTGCGTAGAGCTCCCACATATGGCCGAAATAACCGAAATTCGCCAAGCGGAGGCTCCGCCGGGTCCAAGCCTGCAACGCGAAACGCGGCTGGAACTTGACCGGCTTCTTGACATTCGGACCGAGCGGTACGGCGAAGATCAGCAGCCCGCCGCCTAGAGCGGCTGCGGACGCTGCGCTGAGGGTCAACCGCCAATCCAATCCGCCCAGCGCGTTGATGAGATGCGGCATGGCGGAGCCGAGCGTCAGCGCGCCGACCAGGGTCCCAACCAACAGGCCCATATCGCCGCGCGCCCAGGTCGCCGCCATCTTCATGCCGACCGGATAGACGCCGGCCATCGCCGCGCCAACTAAGAATCGAAGGGCCGGCGCGGCGACAGAGGTCGAATCGACCCAAAGTAAGAGCGCCGTAACCCCGGCCCCCAGCGCACTGGCCGAAGCGAAGAAAAGCTGCGGCGGCAGCCGATCGGCCAGCCCCAAGAACGCGCTGATCAAGGCGCCGGCGACGAAACCGACCGAAACCATGCTGCTGAGCAAGGAGGCCTGCAAATCACTCAACGCGAATTCCGCGCGGAGAGATGGGATCACCGCGGTCGAAGAGAACCATAGGGACAAGACCATGACCTGGCACAGCAGCAATATGGCGAAGGCGCGTCGTTTGCCGCGATAATCCGGCAACGCCATGCCGGTAAGCGGATCGACCTCAGGCGGCCGACTTGGTCGGGGGCGCGGCGGGTCGAACCATCGACGCTGCGGCGCCGCCCGATCCTCGACATCATCATCCATTGAATGAGCTTGGCGCAAACCGCTGGCGAAGAACAGGGCTCCGCCGGTTCGCGAGGCAAGAACGTCTCTGACGCGGGTTAACGCGGCCCGCGGTTCGGTTGCGTCACTCCTGCCGGCTGAGCGACGCCTTCGCGTAGTTTTGGGTCGGGGACGGGATCCGCCAAACCGGTCTCAATCGGCAGGACGCCGGCCCAGATATCCAGCGCATAGTCGTCATCATCATCCACCGGCGGGCCGTTTCTGATTTTGGCCGAGGCCTCCTCGATCCGCATCGAGCCCACCATCGTCGCCTTCAATTCCTGCGCCGTCATCGGGCGCAGCGCATCCCAACGGCCGGGCCAAATCTGCTCCATCATCAATTTCAGCGCCGCTTCTTTCTCCTCCGCGTCCTGCACTTGCTCGGCGCGGCCAAAGGCCATGACGCTGCGGTAATTGGCGCTGTGATGAAAGGCGGAGCGCGCCAAAACCCAGCCGTCAAAATGCGCGGCGGTGACGCAGACCGGGACCGCTTCCCGCACCGTCCGCAGCATCCGGCTGGCCGAAGAGCCGTGCCAGTAGAGCCGGTCGCCGTCGCGCCAGACCAGGGTCGGCGTGACGTACGACTGACCGTCGATGACGTAGCCGATATGACAAAGCGGCGCCGAATCGAGGATCGCGAACACGGTCTCCTGATCATAGGCCCCGCGCAGATGGTTGCGCTTCACCTTGCTGCGTTTGGTGGGCGTGAAGGATGGCGCGTCATCAAGCATGGCTCGGCTCCTCAGGTTCGGGAAAACTAACTGGCCTCTGGTTAGAGACTAATTGGCCTGATAGAAAGCACCATTCTTGAATTTCTCCTGGGTCCAATCATGCAGCAACGCCGCACCACCAAGACCGCCGTCCTGCCGATCAGCATCGATCGCGACGCTGCGAGCCGTACCGGCGCGCCGCTTCACAAGCAGGTCTATGAGCAGCTGCGCGAGACAATCCTGGACGGCCGTTTAGCGCCGGGCGCGCGGTTGCCGGCGACCCGCGCCTTGGCCAAGGACCTTGATGTCTCGCGCAACACGGTGACGGCCGCGTTCGACCAACTGCTTGCGGAAGGATATCTGGAAGGCCGCGTCGGCGCCGGCACCTTTGTGAGCGAGCATTTGCCCGAGGAGTCGCTGACGACATCGTCCGCCGCCAACGACGCCGAGACTGCCGTCCCGACCCGCACCGAAAGACGGCGCGGCGTATCGCACCGCGGGGCGCGGCTGGCCGGTTTGCGCAAACGCCGGCCGCACCGCGGCATGGCCTTCGCACCGGGCATGCCAGACCTTGAGAACTTCCCCTTCGACGTCTGGGCCCGGCTGATGGCGCGCGCCTGGCGCCGGCCGCCAATGGCGCTGATGGCGAATACCGAACCGGCGGGGTACCAGCCCCTGCGCCGCGCCATCGCCGATTATGTGCGCACCGCGCGCGGGGTGCGCTGCGCGGCGGAGCAGATCATCATCGTCTCCGGCGCGCAGCAAGCGATCGGTCTGGCGGCCCATGTGCTTCTGGACGAAGGCGACAAAGCGCTTGTCGAGGATCCCGGTTATCCCGGCGTGCGCGGGGCGTTGTTGGCGGCCGGCGCCGATGTCGTTTTCGCCGGCGTGGATGATGAAGGGTTCGACATCAAATCCGCCGCGGCGGCGGCGCCGGACGCGCGTTTCGTCTGCGTCGCGCCGTCGCATCAATATCCTGTAGGCGTGACGCTTTCGCTGGCCCGCCGCCTGGCCCTGCTGGATTGGGCGCAGCGCTGTGACGGTTGGATCATCGAGGACGACTATGACAGCGAATACAGATATTCGGGAAAGCCTCTGGCCTGCCTACAAGGCATGGATCGCGACGACCGCGTGGTCTATGTCGGAAGCTTTTCAAAGACGATGTTCCCGTCTCTCCGGCTCGGCTATCTGGTCGTGCCGCCGGACCTGGTCGACAGCTTCCGGTACGCGCGGGCGGCGTTGGACGATCATCCGGCGACCACGGCGCAGCCGGCTCTGACCGCCTTCATCGAGGACGGATTCTTCGCCGCTCATCTGCGTCGGATGCGCAAGCTCTACGCCGCCCGGCAAGAGGCGTTGATCGACGCGGCGGACCGGCAATTGGCGGGCTTGGCGACGATCGCCCCATCGCAGACCGGGATGAACGTCCTGGCGCGCGGAGCAGCGGGCGCCCTGCTGGCGCAAGACGATCTGGCGGCGGCGCGCGCGGCCGACGCACTGGGCGTCACGACCGCGCCGTTGTCGTCCTTTTATCAGAAAGCGCCGGCTGAGAACGGCCTGTTGCTGGGCTATGCGGCGGTCCCGGAGGAGACGATGGCGGGCGCGGTCGGCAAGCTGGCGGCGGCGCTGAGCGGGGAGTCTCAGCCGGCCTGAAGATCGGGTATCGCCTCGAACAATTTCAATGCCTCAGGATTCGCCAGCGCCTCTTGGTTCTTCACCGCCCTGCCGTGGACCACGTCGCGCACCGCCAGTTCGGTGATCTTGCCGGACTTGGTGCGCGGAATGTCGGCGACGGCGATCACCTTCGCCGGTACATGGCGCGGCGTGCAGTTCTGGCGGATCCGCACCTTGATTTCTTTTACCAATTCCTCGGAAAGTTCGACGCCTTCGCGCAGCCGGACAAAAAGCACAACGCGCGTATCGTTGTCCCATTCCTGGCCGATCACCAGGGCTTCCAGCACAGTGTCAAACGTTTCGACCTGGCGATAAATCTCGGCGGTGCCGATCCGAACGCCGCCTGGATTGAGGGTCGCGTCCGATCGTCCATAGACGATCACTCCGCCATGATCGGTGATCTCGACGAAATCGCCATGATGCCAGATATTGGGAAAACGCTCGAAATAGGCGCTGCGATAACGCGCGCCGCTCTCGTCTGCCCAAAACTTCACCGGCATGCTTGGAAACGGTTTCACGCAGACCAGCTCGCCTTTCTCCCCGGTCACGGGATTGCCTTCGTCATCGAAGGTGCGCACATCCATGCCGAGTCCGAGCGCCTGAATCTCACCGCGCCAGACCGGGCCCGTCGGGTCGCCCAGCATGAAACAGCCGACAATGTCCGTGCCGCCGGAGATTGAGGAGAGCTGGATATCCGATTTCACGCTGTCATAGACATAATCAAAACTTTCGGGGACCAGCGGCGAGCCGGTGGAGGCCATCGCCCGGACGCTCGACAGGTCATGCGTCTGTTTCGGCGTCAGCCCCTGTTTATGGCAGGCGTCGATCCATTTCGCCGAGGTTCCGAAGAACGTCATCTTTTCCGCATCGGCGAAATCGAACAGGATGTTCCCGTCCGGCGCGAAGGGCGAGCCGTCATAGAGCAGCAGGGTCGCCTCGGCGCCCAAGCCCGCGACCAGCCAGTTCCACATCATCCAGCCGCAGGTCGTAAAATAGAAGACCCGCGCGCCCGGCTTGGCGTCGCTGTGCAGAATATGTTCCTTCAACTGGTTCAGCAGGACGCCGCCGGCGCCGTGGACGATGCATTTCGGCGCGCCGGTCGTGCCGCTGGAATACATGATGTAGAGTGGATGGTTGAAGGGCATCTGGGCGAAGTCGATCGGCCCCGCCTCTTGATCGGCGATGAAGTCGGCCAGACTCGCAGCGCGCTTGCCAACCGCCGCGACCGGCGCAACATCCGGCGTCTCGGAGATCAGCGGAAACACCACCACCTGCTCGACGCTCGGCAATTGCCGGACGAATTCGGCGACGCGCCCCAACGAATCCAGGCTCTTGCCGTTGTAGAAATAGCCGTCGGCGGTGAACAGCACCTTGGGCTCGGTCTGGCCGAACCGGTCCAAGACCCCGCGCACGCCGAAATCGGGCGAGCAGGATGTCCAGATCGCCCCCAGCGCGGTCGCCGCCAGCATCGCCGCAACAGTCTCCGGCATATTAGGCACGAATCCCGCGATCCGGTCGCCGGGCCCGACTCCCATCGCTTTCAACGCCTTCGACAAGCGCGACACCAGATCATACAGGTCGCGCCAGCTCATCCGGCGCTTCACCTTGTCCTCGGCCCAGAAGACCAGCGCGTCCGTCTCGTCCTGACGGCGCAACAGGTTTTCGGCGAAATTCAATCTTGCGTCCGGGAAGAATTGCGCGCCCGGCATCTTGTCGCCGTCGATCAAAACGCGCGCGCCCTTGGTCTCGGCCTTGATCTCGGCAAAATCCCAGAATGCATCCCAGAAACGCTCGGGCTCGGCGATAGAAAAGGCGTGCAGCGCCTTGTAGTCGGCTTGGGTCGCGCCTGTCCGCTCCCCCAGAAAGGCGCGGAACCGCGTGATATTGGCTTCGGCGATCCGATCGGCGCTGGGCGTCCAAAGCGGCTGTGTCATTCTTCCCCCGACAGTCTGAGCAAGCGGCGCGGCTTGCGCCCAATCGACCGGTCAGATAGCACGAAGAACGGTCCGGTCAAAGATGATGGACGCCGGGATCAAACCATCGCCCACACGTCATCAACCGACCGCCTATGGAGCCGATTTGACGCGGTTATGAGCCTCGCCTTCGTAAAGCCCTCGGACTGGTCGGGTCCGCTGCAGGGCGCCGCCTGGATGATCACTGCGGCCATGCTGTTCGCAGTCATGAACGGGCTTGTCCGGCTGGCGGTCGAGGCCGCGCTTCACCCGTTTCAGATCGCGTTCCTACGATCGGTCTTCGCCCTGATCCTGATTCTGCCTTTCTGCCTCGGCGGCGGGTTGCGCCCAAACCTGTCGGACCTGAAGTCGACGCGCTGGCGGATGTTTCTGCTGCGCGGGGCGGCGGCGACGGCCGGCGTCCTGTTCTGGGTCAGCGCGATCGCCATCATGCCGTTGGCAGAGGCGACCGCCATCACCTTCGCCGCGCCGCTGATCGCGGTGATTGGCAGCGCCCTGATCCTGCGCGAGACGGTTCGCATGCGCCGCTGGGCGGCGGTGGCCGTCGGCCTGACCGGCGTGCTGATCATCCTGAAGCCAGGGCTGGGCGTGCTTCAGCCGGGGGCGGTGATCGCGCTTTGCGCCGCCGCCGCGATGGCGACTGCGCTTCTCTGCACCAAGTCCCTGACCCGCACAGAGCCGGCGCGGCGCATCGTTTTTTACACGAGCCTGATCCTGACCATCGGCACATTGCCCTTCGCCCTTTTCGTCTGGGCCCCGATGACCCAAGACGCCTGGCTGCTTGGCGTCGCGATGGGCCTGGTCGGGGTGCTGGCGCATATCTGCCTGACCCGCAGTTTTGAAGCGGCGGACGCCTCGATCATCGCGCCGCTGGACTATACGCGCCTGCCTTTTGTCGCGCTGTTGGGTTGGGTCGCGTTCAGCGAGCCGGTCGATACGACGACCTGGATTGGCGGCGGCGTCATCGCCGCCAGCGCCATCTATGTCACGAACCGCGAGCGCCAATTGGCGAAGCAGGCGCGCGACGCCGCGGCGCATACCGACGGCGATCCCGCGCCTTGAGCGACACAGACGCCCTGCTGGAGCGGAACCTCGCCGTGCTCGAGTCCATCGGGGCGGTGCGGACGGCGCGGCGGCTCCGGGCGCTGGCGGCGGAACCTGGGGTGATGGACGAGGCCTTGGGTCTGATCGCCCAAGACGGCGCGGCGCTGTATCCGCAAGGGGCGCAGGCCTTCGCCAATCAACAACTCACCGCCTTCTTGCAGAAACCGGCGCGCTATTGGGCGCAGATCGCGATGCCGCCGGAGAACAGCCCGCGCCTGGCGCATCAGGCGGCGCAGGAGGTGCTGACCCAGTCGGGCGTAACAGTAGAAGCGGTCGCCGAAGGGGTCGGTCGCGCGCCGATCAAGAACGCCGGCGCCTGCGTCTGTTTCGGCTTGGGCGTCGGCGCACAGATCGGCCCGTTAATCGAGGCTCTCGATTTCCGAGAGCTGATACTGGTCGAGCCGCAGGACTCGCTCCTTCTCGCCAGCCTCCTCTACGCCGACTGGGCGGCGTGGCGCGATACGCTAGCGGCGCGCGGCGGCAGGCTGAGCCTGATCGAGGGCGATGAACCGGACGATCTGGCGCACGGGATCATGCTGCGGCTGCGCGGGCGGTACTTCCCGATGTTGGACGGGCTCTACATTTATCGGCATTACGCCACGCCGGAGATCGACCGCTGCGCCGCCCAAGTCGAAGCGCTGATGCCCGTGGTCGAGACGAGCGACGGGTTCTTCGAGGATGAGCTGATCATGTTGCGCCAGGCGGTGGACGCCTGTGTGAATGGATCCTATTGCCGGCTGGCGGACCGCGCCGACCGAGCGTTGAAATCGACGCCTGTCTTCATCGCCGCCTCGGGCCCGTCGCTCGACGCATCGTTGGAGACCATCCGCAAGCATCGCGATCAGGTGATTCTAATCTCCTGTACGACCAGCCTGCGGGCGCTGTTGGCGGCGGGGCTGAAGCCGGATTTCCACTCGGAGGTCGAGAATACCGAGCGCAACCGCGAGATCATCGAAACCGCAGCGCGCGACTTCGATATCAGCGGCGTGGTGCTGCTCGGCGCAGTAACGGTTCCGGTAGAGGCGATCCGGTGTTTCGACCGGGCCGTGCTCTATTGGCGCGAGGCGAGCGTCCCCAGTCGCCTGTTCGGCTCCTTGGACACCTACCTGAATTTCGCCGGACCGACGGCGGCCAACTTCGCCCTCCGCGCCGGGGTTTCGATGGGTTTCACGGATTTCTACCTGTTCGGGCTTGATCTGGGGGCGGTCGATCCGGACCGGCATCACGCCAGCGGTACGATCTATTTCAACAATGACGAGCCGGAATTCTGGTCGGCCGGCGGGGGCGCCGGCAGCGACCCGATGACGCTCCCGACGCCGGGAACCCATCGAGAGACCGTCTACACCAACAAGAATTTTGTGATGGCCCGACAGTATGTCGAACGGCTGATCCGTTTCTTTCCAAAGCGCCGGTATTACAATTGTAGCGACGGCGCGCGCATCGCGGGCGCAACCCCGATGCCGCCGGGGGAAATTCCGCCCTTGCCGGTCTTGGAAGGCCGGTCAGACCTGATCGCGCAATGCTTGGCGGAGATCGAGCGCCGCCCGCGCGGCGCCGACCTGTCGCTTGAGACCCTGCGGGAGTTTCGCGACCAGACGGACGCGTGGTATGCGCAGGCCCTGGCCGCCTGCGAGCCGTACGGGTCCGAGGGGATCGGTGCGCTGATCGACCGGCTGACGCCGCTTCTGGGACCGACATCCGAAACGCCCAGCTACACGGTCGAGGCGGCGGTGAAGGCGCTCTCAACAGGCGCCGTCACGACGCTGTTGCAATTCGGCTGGTTCACGGTGCGGCGGCTGGACGGGGCCGAACAAGACGCCTTCCTGACCGCCTTCAAGACAGTGCTCAGCGAGACCCTGACGTCGATGCGACGTGACGCAATGGCGGAGATCGATGCCGCCATCGCCAAGACGGAGGCGGTGAACGGGGACGGCTAAAGCGTGATCAGACGCGCGACCGTCGCGGCCAGGCAGAGCATGGCGCCTAGGGTCAGAACCTGGCGAAGCGCGAGATACCATTCCGGAAACAGGCCGATCTTCACCGCGCGCCGGTCGATCCAGAAAGCCAGCACGAAGGCCGCCATCAGGACCAAGAGCCCGCTTGTCGGATACATCCGCAGCGCGAGCCAAGCGATGAGAGACGGCGTCACCGACCAGATCAGGCCGGGCCAGCCGGGGACGGCGCCGGGCGCCAAGGCGCGGCCCCAATGCACACCGCCGAGAAAGGTGACGATCACCGCCGCATAACCCAATTGCAGACCGAGCCCTTCCGCCTGGATCCAACCAACGCCGCTCCAAACCGCGATGGCGCAGGCCAGGAACGGGATCAAGCCGGCCAAGCCGAGCCAGCGCGCCGGCGCCGGTACGGCGCTCAGCATGGAACGTCCTTATTGGCCTGGATCCGCCTGGTCATTGCGCAGTTCCTCGATCGCCTTCGCCGCGAGCGCCCGGTGCGCCGGCTTCACCGTGTTCCGCGCCAGGCTCCAGGCCGCCCAGAAAACCGCCGCGTCATCAGTGAACCCGAACATCGCGAGGAAATCCGGAATCGCGTCGGCCGGCGTGATGAAATAGGCCAGCGCGGCCAGAAGCAAGAGCTTGCTGCGGCGCGGGGTCGCCGGATCGCGGATTGCGAAATAGGCGGCGACCGCCTCGTCCGCGAAGGGGATCCGCGCCATGAACTTCCGCAGCTTCGGCCAGAAGCCCGCCTCGACCGTTCGACGGTTGGCGCCTTCGCGGCTCGGCGCGGCGAGGACCGGCAACGCCGCAGCCGCGGTCTCGGCGGCGCGAGCAGCGCGGGCGTGGGGCGTCGGGCGGTCCGCGGGCCCGGCTTGCGCGTTTCGGATTTGCATGGGCTTGATATGGGCGGGCGAAGCCGGCTCTGCTATAGGCCGATGGCGCGCCGAGACGAGAAACGGCGCAAACGGGGGACAGGATCATGGAACTGCACGGCGTCTCGGCGGTCGTGACGGGCGGCGCCTCGGGCCTGGGCGAAGCGACGGCGCGCGCCCTGGCGGAGAGAGGTGCGAAGGTCGCAGTACTCGATATCCAGGCGGACCAGGCGCAGGCAGTGGCTTCCGAAATCGGCGGCGTCGCCGGCGCCTGCGATGTCACGGACGCAGCCAGCGCCGAGGCGGCGCTTGAGGCGGCCAAAGCGGCGCATGGACCGGTCGGCGTGGCGGTCAATTGCGCGGGCGTGGCTCCGGCCAAGAAGATCGTCGGGCGGGACGGGCCGATGCCGCTTGAGGATTTCCGCCGGGTCATCGAGATCAACTTGATCGGCAGTTTCAATGTGATGCGCCTCGCTGCGGCTCAGATGGTCGAGCGGGAACCGAACGAAGACGGCGAGCGCGGGGTGATCATTTCAACCGCCTCGGTCGCCGCCTATGAGGGGCAGATCGGACAAGCCGCCTACGCCGCCTCCAAAGGCGGGATCGTCGGACTGACCCTGCCGGCGGCCCGCGAACTGGCCTCGAGCGGGGTTCGCGTGCTCAGCATTGCGCCCGGCCTGTTCGGGACGCCGATGATGCTGGGCATGCCGCGGACTGTGCAGGACAGTCTGGCTGCGACGCTGCCTTTTCCGCAGCGATTCGGCAAACCGGCGGAATATGCGGACCTCGTCCTGTTCATGATCGGCAATCCACTGATGAACGGCGAGACGGTGCGGATCGACAACGCGCTGCGCATGGCGCCGCGCTGAACAGGCTGAGAGCGGGGGAGAGGAAATGAGTTGGGAAACCTGGATCGCCTATGCGGTCGCGACTGAATTGATCCTGTTGGTCCCCGGCCCGACAGTGCTGTTGGTGGTCAGCTATGCGTTGACGCGGGGAACCGGGCCGGCGCTGTGGGCGGTGGCCGGGTCGTGTCTCGGCACCACGGTCGCCTTCGCTATTGCGTTCGGCGGGTTGGGGGCGCTGCTGGCCGCCAGTTCGACCGCCTTCACGATCATGAAATGGATCGGGGCCGCCTATCTAATCTATCTTGGCGTTAACATGTGGCGGGCGCGCGCCGACAATCCGTTGACGGCGATAACGCGACAAGGCGCGGCGTCGGAGCCCGAGGAGAAGCGCACACAAGAAGGGCCCGGCAAGAAACAACGCTCGACCTTCTGGCACGGTTTCATCACCACGCTGCTGAATCCGAAGGTCGCCGTCTTCTTGGTCGCCTTCATCCCGCAATTCCTCGATCCTAGCCGGCAGACGGCGCCGCAGGCGCTGATCATGACCGCGACCTTCGTCGCGCTCGCCTTCCTTAGTGATGGGGCCTACGTGCTGCTCGCATCCCGGGCGCGCAAAACGTTTCTGGGGCCGCGCGGATTGAAATGGACGCAAAGGCTGGCCGGCTCGCTGTTGATCGGCGCCGGGCTGGTCACGGCGGCGGCGAAACGCTCAAGCTGACGCGCAGCAACGTCCCCTGCGGCCGGGCAAAAGAAAAGGCCCGGTCCCTCATCAGGGATCCGGGCCTTTTTTCGGCTGTCGCCGCGCGCGGTTATTCGCCGCGCAGGATCGCGATGATGTTCAAGATATGGATGAACATCACCACGAAGGTTCCGTAGAGTTGCAGAGCGCCGAAGATCGACAGGCGCGCGATTACGTCCTGGCCGTAATGCTCCGCATACTGGTTCTTAATGTTCTGCGTGTCGTACGCGGTGATGCCCGCGAAGATGATCACAACGCCGAAGGACAGCAAAAGACCGAAGCCGGTGCTGCCGATGAAGATGTTAGCGATCATCGCGATCAACAAACCGATCGTCGCCAGCATGAAGAACCGACCCAGGCCGCTCAGGTCCTTTTTGGTCGTGTAGCCGACCAGGCTGGCGCCGGCGAACATGCCTGCGGTGATGAAGAAGGCGCGGGCGACATCCATCGTGCCGGCGGTCGTCTGCAGGAAATAGGCGACCATCGGCGAGATCATCAGACCCCAAAGCGCGCAGTAGACCCAGTAGAAGGCCTGCGCCGCGACGGCGCTGCGCATGGTGATGATTTTCGGCGAGAAGAAGCCCATGCCGATCAGGCCGGCGAACAGAACCCATTTCATCGGGCCGGTCGCCAGTGAGATCATGACATTCGGCATGTTCGCCATGGCCAGAACCACCACGCCCGTGAAGGCGACGCCCAAGGCCATGTAGTTGTAGGTGCCCAGCATATATTTGCGCAGGCCCTCGTCGAATTCCGCCCGCGACTCGGCGCCGCCCAGCGTAAATGCGCGCGATTGAGGTTCTAAAGCCATCTGTCCCATACCCGTTCGTGGTTTCTGCATATCCGAGCGCCGGACTGAGGAATAACTCCCCGAAATCCGGTGCTTTCCGCGAACATATTGGCGCCGTCCGCGCAAATTTCAATCATACGCCGATTAGGGTTACCCGATTTTCGGCGCCGGGTCGCGGCGCCCTGATATCGACGACCGGGTCAACGTCGCGACCTACTCGTTCCGTAACAGCGGCGCGGCCTTCCGACCCAGGGCGAGCCAGACGCCGGTCATGCCGACCGCAATGGTGGCCAACACCGAGACCAACACTGTCGAGCCGGCGGCGACGGGGATAAAGACCCACTCGGCCCGCATCACCAATGTCATCACGCTCCAGGCCGCGACCGTGCCGACGGCGATGGCGATGAGGGCTGTGACCAGCCCCATCAGCCCATATTCGATCAGGAAGGCGGAGGCGACGTCGCGCCGGGTCGCGCCCAAGACCTTCAGAACGACCGCATCATAGACCCGGCGCGCATGGCCGGCCGCGATAGCGCCGGTCAGGACGAGCACGCCGGCGACGATGGCGACGGCGGCGATGGCGCGCACCGCTGTCGCTAGATTGGCGACGATGGTGTTGACGCTTTCCAGCACTTCTTTCATCCGCACCGAGGAAACGTTCGGGAACGCGCGGGTGATCTCCGCCTCCAAGTCCGCTTCCCGCTCGGGATCGAGGAAGGCGGTCGCCAGGAAGCTTTGCGGCGCGCTCTCCATGACGCCCGGCGAGAACACCATGATGAAATTGATGCCGAAGCTGGACCAGTCGATCTTGCGCATGTTGGCGATCTTCGCCTCCAATTCACGCCCCAACAGATTAACCGTCAGCGTATCGCCGATCTCAAGACCGAACGCGTCCGCCGCCTCGACATCGAAAGAGACCAGCAACTCGCCACTATAGTCCGCCGGCCACCAGTCGCCGCGCACAATGTCGCTGTTGGCGGGCGGCTCGCGCGACCAGGTGATGCCTCGATCGCCGCGCAGGATCCAGGAGAAGTCCGGCGGCGCATCGATCTCCTCCGCCCGCACGCCATTCATCGCCGCAATGGCGCCGCGCATCATCGGCACGCGGTCGACCTGCGTTACGGTTGGGAAGGCGCTGATCCGCGCATCGAATTCCTCGATCTGGTCGGGCTGAATATCAATGAAGAAGAAGCCGGGCGCTTCGCCGCGCAGCGTCTTGTTCAATTGGTTCGACAGGTTGCCCTCGATCAGGGCCACCGTGGCCAGCACCGTGAGGCCAAGACCCAACGACACGACAACGCTGGCGGTCGGCGCGCCGGGCCGATGCAGATTGGCGAGCGCGAGCCGAAGCTTGGCGTTTTTCGGACGCGGCGCCGCTCTGGCCAGACGAATCACGCCGAGCGCGGCGAGACGAAAAGCCGCCAAGGCCGCGACGGAGCCGCCGACAAAGCCCGCCGCCATGTCCCACCGTTCCGAGGTCAGGATCGCGACCGCGGCCAGAAGCAGCCCGGCGCCGGCGATCACCGCCATCATCCGGGTCGAGGGCCGCTTGGTGATCGGGGTGAGCAGATTGCGGAACAGGCTGGCCGCCGGCACGGTTTGCGCCTTCGCCAAGGGCCAAAGGGCGAAGATCAGCGTGACCAGCACGCCGAACACGGTGGCGACAATCATCGGCTCCCAATAGAAGCCGACCCGCGCCGCGATCGGCAATTTCTCGACCAGGATCGGGGCCGCCAGAACGGGCGCCAGCCCGCCGATCACAAGACCGATGGCGATGCCGACGAACGCCAACGCCAGCACCTGGATCAGATACGTGGCGAAGATCAGACCGCTCGACGCGCCAAGACATTTCAGCGTCGCGATCGTGCCGGTGCGCGCATCGAGAAAGGCGCGTACGGCGTTGCCGACGCCGACGCCGCCGACCAGCAGCGCCGTCAGACCGGTCAGGGTCAGAAACAGCGTCACCCGATCGACAAAGCGCTGGATGCCCGGCGCGGCGTTGTCGAGCGCGCGAACCCGCCATCCGGCGTTAGGAAAAGTTTCCTGCAGCGTCTCCAGCCAAGCCCCGAGATCCTGATCGGCCGGCAGGTCGATGCGATAATGGAAGCGGATCAGACTGCCTGGCTGAAGCAGGTCGGTCGCCTCCAATGCCGGCATCGAAATCACCACCGGGGGACCGAGCTCGAATCCTTGATTGCCTCGGTCCGGCGTCGAAAGCAGTTCCGCGGCGACAATGAAATCCGCCTCGCCGATCTTGAACCGGTCGCCGAGGTCCAGATCAAGCCGGGTCAGCAGCCGCGACGACACCGCTGCGCCAAAGGCGTCGCCGCGCGGCGCAAGCACGGAGTCGAGATCGGCGCCGGGCGTTTCCTGTTGCGCCAATTCGACAGCGCCATGCATCGGGTAGGTGTCGTCTACCGCCTTCAATTCGACCAGGCGCCGGCCTTCGCCGTCGGCGCGCACCGCCATGGCGCGCATCAGCGCCAGCTCTCCGACACGGGCCGCGTTCGCCTGGAGCCAGGTCAGTTTCTCGTCATCGGCGCGGATATGAGTCAGGCGCAGATCGACATCGGCGCCGAGCAGGACCTTGCCGTCTTCCTTCAAGCCCTGAACGATGGCGGAAGAGACCGACCCGACGGCGGCGATCGCCGCGACGCCCATCGCCAGACAGGCGAGAAAGATCCGAAAGCCGCGCAAGCCGCCGCGCATCTCGCGCCGCGCGAAGCGAAAAGCCAACCCCAGAGGCTCAAACGATGTCGCGCTCATGCGCGCCTACTCCGCCGCCGCCCGGGGGGCCGCATCGGGCGCAGGCTCAGACGAGGGCCGGGCGCTGTCCTCAACGATCAGACCATCCTCAAGCCGGATCACGCGGCTGCAGCGGTCGGCGAGCGCCGGGTCATGGGTGATCAGCATCAGTGTGGCGTCATGCAAACGGGACATTTCGAACATCAGTTCGATGACCTGCTCGCCCGTCGCGCCGTCTAGATTGCCGGTCGGCTCGTCCGCCAACAGAATGCGGGGTTCCGGCGCAAAGGCGCGGGCCAGCGCGACACGCTGTTGTTCGCCGCCGGACAATTGACCGGGATAATGATCGAGCCGATGTCCGAGCCCGACTCGCTCCAACAGATGGCGCGCCCGATCGAACGCATCCGCGCGGCCCGCAAGCTCAAGCGGGATCGCGACATTCTCAACCGCGTTCATGGTCGGCACCAAATGGAAACTCTGAAAGACGATGCCGACATTGTCGCGCCGGAACAGCGCCAACTCGTCCTCGCTCAGCGCCGTGAAATCCTTGTCGCCGATTGTGACGCCGCCGCCAGTCGCGCGCTCTAAACCCGCAACGATCATCAGCATCGAGGTCTTGCCAGAGCCGGACGGCCCGACAACGCTGATCGTCTCGCCCGCGGTCACCGCCAAATCAATGCCGCGCAGGATGTTGACCTCGCCGGCCTCGGACCCAAGTGTAAGCCGCAAATCGCGCAAATCGATCACGCGGGGCTCGCCGGCCTCTGGGTTCGCCCCGATGTCGCCATCGGTTTGCTGTCCGTCTTCTCGATCGGCTTGGATCATGATTGATATGACATCCTTCATTCAACGCTGGACGGCGCGCGGCGCGCCTGCAAGTCGATACGCGGCCCGCCGCGAGCCGGTTCAACGCCGACGCTCCGGATATGGCGGCGAATCGATGGGAATCAATCGGCGCCCAGGCCGGAGTCCCGGCGCTTGGGCCGCGGCGGTCGCGATCGCGGTCCTGGTCGGCCTCTCGGCGCCGGCGGCGCGTGCGTCGGACCCGATCACGATTCTCGCGTTCGGGGACAGTCTGACCGCCGGTTATGGTCTGCCCCAGGATGAAGGCTTCACCCGCCAGTTGGAAGCCGCCCTGCGCGAAGACGGATATGACGTCTCGGTGATCAATTCAGGCGTCTCCGGCGACACGTCGGCCGGCGGCGCCTCGCGCATCGACTGGGCGTTGTCGGAGGATCCGAACATCGTTCTGGTTGAGTTGGGCGCCAATGACGGGCTGCGCGGCGTCGAGCCGGCGCAGACGCGGAAGAACCTGACGACGATCCTGGACAAATCGCTCGCGTCGGGCGCGGTCGTGGTGTTCGCCGGCATGGTGGCGCCGCCGAATCTGGGACGGGAATGGGGCGGCGAGTTCAACGCGATTTTCCCGGAACTCGCGGCGGAACGGCCCGATGTTCTGTTCTATCCGTTCTTTCTGGAAGGCGTGGCGGCGGAGCGGGCGCTTAATCAATCCGACGGCATTCATCCGAACGCCGAGGGCGTGCGGGAGATCGTCCGCCGCATCAAACCGACCGTCAGCGCAGCGATCGCGCGCCTCGCCAACTGACCTGACTTAGAGCGTCCGCCGAAGCCGATAAGGTTTTGGAATGGCAGGCTTCGTGGCGGCATGCGCGGTCGCAAGAGGCGTGCTTACTTCACTTGATCCTTAAACTATTTTCGACGATTCCGACGCCGCGCCCTTTCCCGCGACCGGTGTTGATCTATCCTTTCCCTTACTTGCTCAGCGGTTTGTAACCGCCTGGAATGTCACAATTTTTACTTTACGATCTTTGCTTTGACCCTGTCGAAAGCGCCGCATTTCAGGAGTCGGCCTTGGACCCTGCCGCAAAACTCGAACCACAAGTGGCCCGACCGTTCCGAGCGGGCGTTTCAGACGACGCCGACTGGCGCCGGGCGGTCGCGTCGATCGTGCACCAGCTTGGCCCGCCGCGGGCGGAGAACCGGCTCGGCTTCGTCTATCTGTCTGACCGGTTCCAACCGCATTTGGCGGAAATCGAGATCCTGTTGCGTCAGACGACAGGCGTGCTGCATTGGGTCGGCGCCGTCGGCTATGGCGTCGTCGGGACCGGCGCCGAGCATTTTGGCGGCCCGGGACTGAGCGTGCTCGTCACGGATTTGCCGGAGCGCGCCTTTCGCGTCTTTCAGATCGGCCGCGCCGGGCCGGATGCGATGCTAAACGCGCACCGGCAGTGGATCGAAGGCGTTGAGACGCCACTGGCTCTGGTGCATGCCGATCCGATCGCCGGTTTCCTGGTCGAGCATCTGGACGCGTTCGGCGACGCCGCCAACGCCTATCTGTTCGGCGGGCTCAGCGCCTCGAATGATTCCGGTAGTCAATTGGCCGACGGGGTGGTGAACGGCCGACCGGACCGGATCAGCGGCGTGATGCTGTCGCCGCAATTCGCCGAGGTGCAATCCGCCCTGACCCAGGGCTGCAGCCCGGTCGGCCCGGCAAGGCGAATCACCGAAGCGGACGGTCATGTCATTAAATCGATCGAGAACCGGCCCGCGCTCGAGGTCCTCAAACAGGACGCCGGCCCGGAAATCGCCGCCGACCTGCGCAAAGCCGCCGGCGTGATCTTCGCCGGCTTGCCCGTGACCGGCTCGGACACCGGCGATTATCTGGTGCGGACGCTGATCGGCATCGATGTCGAAAACGAGCTCATCGCGATTGGCGATGAGGTGGAAGCGGGCGACCGTCTTCTCTTCTGCCGACGCGATGCGCATACGGCGGTCAGCGATATGAACCGGATGCTGGATTCCCTGGCGACGCGCATTGGCGACCGGACGATCCGGGGCGGGGTGTATATCTCGTGCTGCGCCCGCGGTCCCAACCAATTCAACGCCGGCGCGACGGAAACCGATCTGATCCGTGCGCGTCTTGGAGACTTTCCCTTGACGGGCTTCTTCGCCAATGGCGAGATTAATGGCGGCCGCCTCTATGGGTTCACCGGCATATTGGCGCTGTTCCTCTAGACCACTTAATCCCACCTAATCGTCCCGGGCGGCGCCCCCGCCGCCGACATCCTTTCGACAATTTGGAGATTCCTGCGATGGAAATGCGCCCGCTTGGCGACACCGACCTCATGGTCAGCAAGATTTGTCTCGGCACCATGACCTGGGGCCAACAGAACACCGCCGATGAGGCCGAGGCGCAAATGGCCCTGGCGCTCGATCACGGCGTCACTTTCTGGGACACCGCCGAGATGTATTCCGTGCCGGTCAGGAAGGAGACGGTCGGCGCCACCGAAACCATTATCGGGGACTGGTTTCAGAAGACCGGCCGACGCCATGAGGTCGTTTTGGCCACCAAGGTCATCGGCCGATCGGGCAATTTCAACTACTGGCGGCCCGACATCGATGACGGCGAAAGCCGGTTGTCGCGCAAAGCGATTCTGGCCGCCTGCGACGGCAGTCTGAAACGGCTGAAGACCGATTATATCGACCTATACCAGACCCACTGGCCCGATCGGCGGGTGAACAATTTCGGCAAAGTCTTCTACGACCACGACGCAGCCGACCGGACCGTGCCGTTGGAAGAGACCCTGTCGGCGCTGCAGGAGTTGGTGAAAGCCGGCAAGGTGCGCCATATCGGCGTCTCAAACGAGACGCCCTGGGGCGTGATGGAGATGCTGCGGCTGCACGAGACAAAGGGCCTGCCGCGCATCCAGTCGATCCAGAACCCGTACAATTTGCTGATGCGCGGCTATGATTTCGCGCTGTCGGAAGTGTCGATCCGCGCGCGTTGCGGCCTGCTGGCCTATTCGCCGTTGGCCCATGGCGTGCTGAGCGGCAAGTATTTCGACGACGCGCGGCCCGAGGGCGCGCGCCTGACCCTGTTCGGGAGCGCGTTTAGCCGCTATCTCAAGCCCCTGGCGCGTCGCGAAACACATAAATTCGTCGAACTGGCCCAAGCGCATGGCCTGGATCCGGTCGAAATGGCCTTGGCCTTCGTCAATGACCGGCCGTTTGTGACCTCGAACATCATCGGCGCGACCTCGATCGCGCAGTTGGAGAATTGCCTTCGCTCGGCGGACCTAACCCTGAGTGACGAGATTCTGGCCGAGATCGACAAGATCTCACTCGAAACGCCGATTCCGGCGCAGCAATAGCCCGACGCGCTCTAAGTTTTTCGTATCGGCATGAAGGAATCGGCGTAGCATGGCCCTCGCTCAGAGCCGTTAGAGGAGGTCGCCATGATTCGCCTTTTCGTCGCCTTGGGTCTGCCGGATGACGTTCGCCACGCGCTCTCCAATCTGGGAAACGGCGTTCCCGGCGCGCGCTGGTCGCAGGCGCAGAACTATCACCTCACGCTGCGTTTCGTCGGCAATGTCGACGGCCATGTCGCTGATGACGTGCATGATGCGCTGAGCGGCATCCAGGCCGACGGGTTCGACCTGCGCCTCAGCGGGCTGAGTTGGTTCGGAACCCAGAAACGGCCAAGCGCCATCGTCGCCTGCGCCGAGAAAACGCCCGCCTTGCTGCATCTGCATCAAAAGGTCGAATCGGCGGTGGCGCGCGCCGGATTGGGGCCGGACGACCGGAAATTCATGCCGCATGTCACCCTGGCGCGTCTGAAAGGCGCAACCGTGCCTACGGTGCAGCGCTATTGCGCCGAACGGGCCGATTTCCAGACGCGACCGTTCTTCGTCGACCGGTTCACGCTCTATTCAAGCTTCCTGTCTCAGTCAGGCGCGATCTATACGCCGGAGGCCGATTATCCGTTGCGGGATTTCGGCGCCGACGTCTGGTCCGACGAAGATGAGGCGGACGCCCTAGAGGAAGCGCCGGACAATGCGCATGGCAGCCTGGCCATAGCCCCCGCCGAATAGCGCCGCATGGGTCAGGAGCGGCCATAGGCTGTAAATATCGCGCCGCGACTCAAGGAAACCCGCATAGTCGAATTGCCTGTGGTCGCAGTAGCTTTGGAAGAAATCCGCCCCGAACGGACCGAACAGCGTTGTCATGGCGAGATCGATCTCCTCCGCGCCATAACAGATAGCCGGATCGATCAGCCCGACCAGTTGGTCCCCCTTGAACAGCACATTGCCGGACCAAAGGTCGCCATGCAGCAACGACGGCCGGTCCGGCTCCGGCAGCAGCCGCTCCAACCGCGCCATGAAGCGATCCAGCACAAGACGGTCCTCCGCCGCCAGACTTCCACGCTGCAAAGCGATATCGGCCATGTAAGCCAGGCGATGCTCGATGAAGAAGGGAACCCATAGATCGGCGGGCGGGTTCGGCTGGGGCAACGGACCGACGCGGACATCCTCATCGAACCCATAGTGCGGCGCGCTCGCATTATGCAACGCCGCGATAACGGCGCCGGCATGGGCTTCCGCGCTCGACCGATGGCCGTTATTCGGAATGAAACGCATGACCAGCAGGTCGTCGTCGCCGATCAGGACCTCCGGCGTCGGCGCCCCGCCGCGGTCGCGCAGCGCCGTCAGGGACCGGCCCTCAACATCCAGTCCGTCGCCGTGCCGACCCAGTTTCGCGACCAGCGCCCTGCCATCACTCAGGGACAGTTTTCGAACGTCAGCGATACAGCCGCCCGACAAGGCGCCGGATGAGGCGATCTCGGCGCCGGCCGCCTGCACGATCCGTTGCCGCTGGGTCGGCGTCACAGCGCCGCGCGGATCCGGTCCAGCCAGGCCTGACAGGCCGGCTCGATCAATCGATAGGCCAACTCATAGTCCTCGAGATCGCCGTAATAGGGGTCGGGCACCTCGGTGCGGCCGGCGAGATCGACCGGCTCCAGGAACATGCGCACACGGTCTTCGTAACCGCCCGGCGCCATGCGGACCAAATGTCGGTAATGCCCGTGGTCCATCGCCAGGAGATAGTCGAAATCCAAGAAATCCTTGTCCGCCAGCGCCCGGCCGCGCAAGTCCGACATATCGATCCCATAATTCAGCAGCGTCTTTTGCGCGCGGCCGTCCGGCGGGTCTCCGACATGCCAGCCTGACGTGCCGCAGGAATCCGCCGTGATCCGATCCGCCAGTCCCGCCTCGGCGACCTTGGCGCGAAACACCGCCTCGGCGGTTGGCGAGCGGCAGATATTCCCGGTGCAGACGAACAGAACACGCATGATGAAACAGACCTTCCAACCGGTGCGAAGGCCGAGAATAGGCGGCGTCGCCGCGCTTCGAAAGACCCGGCCGCGCTTGCGTGCAATTCCTCGGCGGCGCCATTATGCCGTCATGCCGATCACCCCGAGCCCCATCGTGATCCTCACCGGCGCCGGCGTGTCGAAAGAATCCGGCTTGGACACCTTTCGCGATAAGGATGGGATTTGGGCGCAGGTCGATCTGGAGGATGTGGCCACGCCGGAAGCCTTCCGACGCGATCCGGAACGGGTGCACGCCTTCTACAATCATCGCCGGCGCGGCCTGCTGGACCCGGCGGTCGAGCCGAACGCGGCGCATCGCGCTCTGGCGCGGCTCGAGCGCGAATGGCCGGCCCCCGTTATGACCGTGACTCAGAATATTGATGATCTTCATGAGCGCGGCGGCTCGAAGCGCGTGTTGCATATGCATGGCGAACTGTTGAAGGCGCGCTGCGGGGCCTGTGGCGACACAAGCCCGCAACGCGACGACTTATCCGTATCGACGCGCTGCACCGCCTGCGGCCAGGTTGGCGCGATGCGGCCCGACATCGTCTGGTTCGGTGAAATCCCGATGGGCATGGACGAGATTGAGGCGGCGTTGGCGGCGGCTGGCATGTTCATCGCCATCGGCACCAGCGGGACGGTCTATCCGGCGGCGGGCTTTGTCGGTCTCGCACGACAGATCGGCGGCGTGCGCACGGTCGAATTGAACCTGGAGCCAAGCGACGGGGCCGCCCTGTTTCATGAAAGCCGCCACGGACCGGCGACGGAGGTGGTTCCCGCCTTCATGGAGGAACTGCTGGATGGGGTGGAATCGCTCCCGTGAAGCGGCCATGACAGACGAAACGCTTCCAGACCTGCTGGCTTCGGTCCGGCGATGCCGCCTCTGTGAGACGCATCTTCCGCTGGGGCCGCGGCCTGTCCTTCAGGCGGGCGAAGACGCGGTCTTGATGATCATCGGACAGGCGCCGGGGACCAAGGTTCATGAAACCGGCGTGCCCTGGAACGATCCCAGCGGCGACCGGCTGCGAGATTGGCTTCAGGTGGACCGAGAGACCTTTTATGACGCGAGTCGGATCGCGCTGACGCCGATGGGGTTTTGTTATCCGGGCCGCTACCCGAGAGGCGGCGATCTGCCGCCGCGCGTCGAATGCGCCCCGGCATGGCACGAGCGGCTGCGCGCCCGTATGCCGAAGATCGCGCTGACGCTGCTGGTCGGGAGCTACGCCCAGGCGCGCTATCTCGGCCCCGCGCGCGGCAAGACGCTTACAGAGACGGTACGCGACTTTCGCACCCATCTGGCCCACGGTTTCCTGCCGACGCCGCATCCAAGCTGGCGGGTCAATGGCTGGCTGAAAAAGAACACGTGGTTCGAGGAAGAGGTGCTGCCGGAATTGCGTCGCCAGGTTCAGGCCATTCTGTAGCCGTGCGCGCTCAGCCCGGCGGCTGGGTCGCCTTCATCGACGGCCGTTCCGAGAATGCCGCAAACCAGGCCGCCAGTTCAGGATTCCCGTCACGCCAACCGAAATCCGGGAAACGGAAATCGAGATAGCCGAGCAGGCACGCGACCGCGATCGCGCCTACCGTCATCCGTTCCTTGAACTCGGGCAGGCGCCGCGCCGCTTCGGCGACGCCGGAGGCGACCGTGCGTTTCATCCGCTCGGCGTACCAATCGGGCTCCGCATCGCGGCCGCGCATGACCTCGGCCCGCAGGCTGATTGCCGCGTCGGTTGCGCCCTGCGCCAAGGCGTGCAGGCTCTCCACCGGCCAGCGCGCTGCGCCGGTCGGGAGCATCTCACTATCATCCGCGAGATCGATCAGGTAGGCGCAGATGACGGGCGAGTCGAATAGGGTTCCATGATCCTCGGTGACCAGGGCTGGAATCTTGCCAAGCGGATTGGCCGCCCGGATCTGCGCCTCCGCTTCCCATACTTGGATCGGCGCCAACGTGATTCTATCGGCGAGCCCCAACTCATGCGCCAGCACGATGACCTTGCGCGTGTAGGGCGAACCGGGATTGCTGTGCAGCACCATGGTCATGGCGCATCTCCTTAAACTGTCTGCGGGGGCCTAGAAATTGTCTTTGCGGGCGCGGATCTCGGCGAAGACGGCGATCGGATCGGCGCCCGCAAGACCGACATTCCCCGCCAAGACCGGATCGTCGGCGCGCAGGAAGGGATTGGTCGCTTTCTCGTCGCCAAGCCGCGAAGGCACAGTCGGCTTGCCTTCAGCCCTCACAGCGTCGATCTCCGCCGCCCGCCGCACCAAGTCCGCGTTTGCGCCATCAACGCTGAGGGCGAAGCGCGCATTCGCCTGGGTGTATTCGTGCGCGCAATAGACTTGCGCCGTATCCGGCAGCGCTCGAAGCTTGCTCAGCGACGTCCAGAACTGCTGAGGATCGCCTTCGAACATGCGGCCGCAGCCCAGCGCGAAGATCGTGTCCCCGCAGAACAGGGCGTCGGACTCGGCAAACCAGAAGGCGATATGGCCGCGCGTATGGCCGGGCACATCGAACACAAGCGCCTGAGAACCGCCGAAATCATAGGTCTCGCCGTCACCCAAGGCGACATCGATGCCGGGAATGCGGTCCTGGTCCGCCCGCGGTCCAACGATCGTGCAGCCGGTCTCCGCCTTAATCCGGCGGTTGCCGCCGACATGATCGCCATGATGATGGGTGTTGAAAATATGCGTGACGGTCCAGCCCAGCCGATCAGCCTCGGCCAGCACAGGCTCGGGAACCGCCGGATCGACAACCCCGACCAGCCCGCTTTCTTGGTCGCGGATCAGATAGACGTAATTGTCCGACAGGACGGGAATTTGCCGGATATCCAGCATCGGAAGCTCCTCTCTGACTCGGCGGCGGCTTTGCGAGCCGGGCTCGGATGCGGCGCGGCGCGACCCTAGCGGGATTGCAGGTCGTCGGCCAGATAGATCAGGGCGACGACGAAGAGGAACAGATTGACGCCCACCAGAACCAAAGCGGCGGTGTCGCCATGCCGGATCAGATCGACCGACCAGAACACCGACGCTGCGAGGCAAACGCCGACCAAAGCCAGAATATAGGTCGGCCGCCGCCGGGCGATTTCGCGCAACAGGCCGAGCCAGGTGCGTCCCTGACCGGCGTCGCCCGCGCGTTCGCTCTGATCGTTCGGATCCGTCACTAGGTCGACCCTTTTTTACCGCATGGGCGGGCCGGCCAAAACCGGATCCTCCCATCGGCGTCTATACAATCACCCTCACGCCGGAGTATGACAAAGAGCGGCGCCGTCGTAAATCAAGCGCCAGTCATGAATAGAAACGCGGTGTTCCTATGTGGACCGATGTCGTCGATTTGAACGCCTTCTACCGCTCCAAACAGGGGCGGATCGCCCGCAGCCTATTGGAGAAGAAGATCCGCCATCTTTGGCCCAATGTCAGCGGACAGGCGGTCGCAGGCTTTGGCTATGCGACGCCCTATCTGAAGCAGTTTCGGGGCGAGGCCGAGCGGGTCGTGGCCGTCATGCCGGCGAACCAGGGCGTCACGCACTGGCCGCGCGCCGAACAGGGTCTGGTCGCCCTTGCCGAAGAAACACAATTGCCGCTCAGCGACTTGTCCATCGACCGGCTGTTGCTGGTCCATTCACTGGAGAATTCAGAACGCATGCGCGAGGCGCTCCGCGAGTGCTGGCGGGTGCTGAACGGCGTCGGCAAGATGATCGTCGTGGCCCCGGCGCGCCGCGGCTTTTGGTCGCGCAACGAACGCACGCCCTTTGGTCATGGCAAACCGTTCAGCCATGGCCAATTGAGCCGGTTGTTGCGCGACTGTCAGTTCGAACCGGGCGAGTCCGACCGCGCGCTGTATCTGCCGCCCTCGGCGAGCCCGCTGATGCATCGTTTCTCAAAACCCATGGAGCGGCTGGGCGAACGACTGTTCACCCGCTTCGGCGGGGTCTTGATGGTGGAAGCGACAAAACAGATTTACGCCGCCAGCACGGCGCGGCCCGTGGCGCGACGCCGCCTGGTTGTCGTGCCGGGCGCGGTCGGCGTCGCGCGCTCCCATCAATGACCGCTACTCGCGCTGAACGCCTTTCTGAATAGGGTCGCGCCGCCTCGGTCGGGCCTCTCGCCGTCCGGCAAACCATTCTGAACAGCGGCGTGATCACACCGTTCGAGAGGTCGGCGAGGCTTTAGATTCACCACTGTGTCGCAGGGTTTAACGGTTTAAGGAAAAATTAATCCCTTGGGCGCATAGTCCGCCATTCGGGTCGCAATGCGGCCGGCTGGCAGGAATCTAAACCGAATGCCTTATTCGAGCATCGCCTCGCAAACAGATGAGAAGTCCTCGGTGGCCACTCGCATCGCCGGGCTGATCAAGGACGAGCGCCTGCGCGCAGGCGCCGACTATTGGGCGTCCCTGCGCCAAGGACGACGGGCGCCGCGCAGGCGCGACGTCGATCCGACCGAGATTCCGTCCGGCCTGCTCCCTTGGATCGTTCTGGCGGACCGTGAAGCCGACGATTTTCGGATCCGCCTGGCTGGAACCGGACAATATAGCCTCATCGGCCAAGACGTGACCGGGCGGACGTTGTCGGCGCTGACCGACAACGCGGACTACAACGCCCATATCAGCGGCATCTATCGGCGCGCTGCGTCAGAAATGCGGGCGATCTATTCGGAGACCGAATTTCGGACCGGCGGGTCGATCCGCCAGCTCGGCCGACTGGTGACCCCTCTGAGCGACGATGGCGAGGCGGCGTCGCAGATACTGTCTTTTCAAGTCGAACTGCGGCTCGGAGAATCGCGGAACGCCGACATCCCTTTCTTCGCGCAAGACGATACGCTGTCCTATTCGGCCTTGCTCGAAACGCCGCTCGATCTCTAGAGCGCTCCGGTCCAGCCGCAGACTTGGCCTATTCGGCGGGCGCCGGCGCCGCCGGGCGTTCAATCGGCCGTTCGTCGATCGGCAGATGAATGACCGCCGCGAGAAATCCCAACGCCACCCCGGCCCACCAGACAGCGTCATAGGTTCCGTACTGATCGTAGAGATAGCCGCCCAGCCAGACACCCAGAAAACTGCCCAACTGGTGGCTCAGGAACACGAACCCGAACAGCGTCGCCATGTAACGGACGCCGAACACTTGGGCGACGATTCCCGTGGTCAAGGGAACCGTCGAGAGCCACAGGATCCCCATGGCGGCGGCGAAGGCGTAGATCGTGACCTCGGTCTTTGGCGCGATCAGCAAAAGGGTGATGGCGATGGCGCGCGCAAAATAGATCGCGCTCAGCCCATAGCGTTTGCTCCATTTCTGCCCGACCAGGCCGCTGAGGAAGGCGCCGGCGATGTTCAGCAGGCCGACCAGCGCCAGAGCCGTCGCGCCGACTGAAGCGGCAAGCCCCAGATCCTCGACATAGGCCGGGAAATGCACGGTGATAAAGGCGACATGAAAGCCGCAAACGAAAAACCCGACCGTGAGCAGGATATAGCCGCGATGGCTGAGCGCCTCTTGGATCGCGTCGCCCATCGACAGCGACGCCGACCCGTCCGCGCCGCCCGTAGACGGGCTTGACGGCAAGAGCAGCGCCAGCGGCAGAATGAGCAGCGCGAAGCCGGTCATGATCATCATCGCGTCGCCCCAGCCGAAGGCGTCGATGAAGGCGACGCTGAGCGGCGCGAACACCACCTGACCGGCCGAGCCGGCAGCGGTGCCGATCCCGAAGATCAGGCTGCGCCGTTCAGGCGGCACGAGTTTCGCCATCGCCGCCATCGCCAGAGTGAAGGCGGTGAAGGCCACGCCGACGCCGGTGATCACGCCGCCGGCGATATAGAATAATGACCGGGTCTCGACGGTCGCCATGCCGTAAACGCCGGCCGCATAGATCAGCGCCCCGACGGCCAGGACCACGCGCGAGCCGAACCGATCGGCCAACATGCCGGCGAAAGGCAAGGCGACGCCCCAAAGCAGGTTCTGGACGGCGAGGGCGATCGAGAACTCTTCACGTCCCCATCCGCGTGCGGCGATCAGGTCGGTTTGAAACAGGCCGAAGCCGGACCGAACCCCAAAGCCGATCAGCGAGATCAGGCAAGCGGCGCAAATCACAAGCTTGACCGTCGCGGAAAGACCCGCGAGTTGCGGCGGCGCGGCGGATGGAGCGGTCATCACGGTCCTCGATCGCGTTTCAGCGGCTCTCTGCATGACGTTGGTGCAGACGCGCGACCCTTTATTGGAACGTCACGCGCTGCTCTGTCTAACGGCGAAACCGCCCATCAATCCAGGCAGGGGACGGAAACACTGTCGTTCCAAGCCCGCTTAGAAACGGTTGGCCCGGCGATTGACGCTGGCAAACGCCCTGAGTTTATAGTTTTGCGTTGAGACGTTCGATCCGGGAGCGCAGGCCGTCCACGACCTCCGAGATTTCCTGCGTCGCCCGCGCCGTTTCGCTCGACAGCGTCTTCACCTCGCCGGCCACGACGGCGAACCCTTTCCCGGCGTCCCCGGCGCGCGCGGCCTCGATGGTCGCATTTAAAGCGAGCAGATTGGTCTGCTTGGCGATCTTGTCGATATTTTGCGCGAAACTGCCGACGCGATCGATCTCCTGGCTGAGCTCCTCAACCTCGCGTTTGATCGTGTCGCGATCCATTTCTATGCCCGACATGCGCCGTTCCTCACCCTCTAATCCATCGCCGGCCCATCGAACTTGACCTGCGCGCCGAGCATAGTAGCCACAAATCCATCGGCGTCACGTCTTTCTTCCGGCCCCGAAACAGAGGCGAAAGAGCGACGCGGGCGCGGCGCCCGCTATCTGCAACGAGCGCGCCAACGTTCAACCTGGCTTGGATTTCTGCCATTCGGCCAAACGGCCGTGCGCGCGCGCTTTCGCCGTGACCTTGTAGTCCGACGCGATCTCGGTTTCGGCGGAGAGTTCGATGACATAGCCGTTGGGATCGCGGAAATAGATCGATTCGATGAATCCGTGATCGGCGACGCCGCGCGTCTCAACGCCCGCCTGCTTGCCGCGCTCCATTAAGGGCCGCAGGTCCTCCGGCGCGACTTCCAGGGAGATGTGGAGATCGTAGTCGCGCTGGTCCTTGAAATCGAACGGCGTGGCCGGGTCTTCGAAAAAGGCGAGATACGAGCCGTCGCCCATCTCATAGAAACTGTGCAGCACGCTGGTGCCGCGACCGGTCTTGGTCTCCTTTATCTCGAACGCGTCCGCCAGTTGGAGCCCGAGAAAATCCTCGTAGAATTTCCGTGTCTCCTCCGAGTCTCGGCAGCGATAGGCGTTATGATGAAGACCGACAATCGGCTGGTCCGGATTCAGATCTCTTGCAGCGGCGCGCGGCATGGCGTTTCCCCGTGTTGTTTGTTGTAAAGGGATACAGGGAAAAGGGCGCGCGGACCAGGGAGACCAAAGCGATCTGAGACGGGCGCTAGAGCCCGATCTCCTGGCCGGCGAAATAGGCCCCGGCCCAGGCCGCGACGGCGGCGACAAGCGCGAGCGCCAGCCAGACCCAAAGCGGGACCCCGCCCGAGCCGTCGCTTTCTTTTTGGATCGAGACGATCTTCTTATCGATGTTGTTGATGCGCCGGGCGACCGACCGCGCCGCCTTTTCCTTTTTATCCGGAATGCTGTTATAGAGGCTCACCTGTTTCGAGCGCTCTTCGGTCAGTTTCCGGATCCGCTTGGCCGCATCCGCCGTGGTCATTTCTGGCCCTTTCGTCTTGTCCCGGCCACCCCTAAAGGTCGTGACTTAACAAAGTTCTAAACCGCAAACAATAGACGCGGGATCGCCGCCCGCGCGGTCCGGCACGGGCGGCTCAACAGAGCACAAGATCGAGAGACGTCCGATGTCGGAGCCGACGCGCAAGCCGCCAGCGCCCGAGTCTCGTTGCAGCGACGCGTCAACCGGTGCGGTTCTGACGGTTGTCGATCAAATCGTCGACCACCGCCGGATCGGCCAGCGTCGACGTGTCGCCCAGGTTGGAAAACTCGTCCTCGGCGATCTTGCGTAAAATCCGGCGCATGATCTTGCCCGACCGCGTTTTGGGCAGGCCCGGCGCCCATTGCAGCCAGTCCGGGCTGGCGATCGGCCCGATTTCCTTACGGACATGCTGGACCAGGGTCTTCTTGAGATCGTCGCTCGGTTCTTCGCCGACATTCAAGGTGACATAGGCGTAGATGCCTTGACCTTTAATGTCGTGCGGGGCGCCGACCACGGCTGCTTCCGCCACCGAATCGTGGGCAACCAGGGCGCTTTCCACTTCCGCCGTACCCATCCGGTGGCCCGACACGTTGATCACGTCATCAACCCGGCCAGTGATCCAGTAGTAGCCGTCCTCGTCCCGACGACAGCCGTCGCCGGTAAAGTACTTGCCCTTATAGGTCGAGAAATACGTCTGTTCGAACCGTTCATGGTCGCCATAGACGGTCCGCATCTGGCCCGGCCAACTATCGGTGATGCAGAGATTGCCTTCTGTCGCGCCGTCGAGCGGCACGCCTTCATTATCGACAATCTGCGGCTGAACGCCGAAAAAGGGCAGGGTCGCGGAACCGGGTTTCAACATTGTGGCGCCCGGCAGCGGGGTGATCAGGATGCCGCCCGTTTCTGTCTGCCACCACGTGTCGACGATCGGACAGCGGCTGTCGCCGACCACCTCGTGATACCACATCCAGGCTTCCGGATTGATCGGCTCGCCGACCGAGCCCAACAGCCGTAGGGAGGCGCGCGAGGCGCTCTTCACTGGCGCTTCGCCTTCGCGCATCAGCGCGCGGATCGCCGTCGGCGCGGTGTAGAAAATATTGACCTGATGCTTGTCGCAGACCTGCCAGAAGCGCGACGAGTCCGGATAGTTCGGCACGCCCTCGAACATCAGGGTCGTGGCGCCGTTCGCCAACGGTCCATAAACGATGTAGCTATGGCCGGTGACCCAGCCGACATCGGCGGTGCACCAATAGATCTCCCCGTCATGATAGTCGAAGACATATTGATGGGTCATCGAGGCGTAGACCAGATAACCGCCGGTCGTGTGCAGCACGCCTTTCGGCTTCCCGGTCGAGCCGGAGGTATAGAGGATGAACAACGGGTCCTCGGCGTTCATTTCCTCCGGCGGACAGTCGGGCGAGGCCGCCGCCGTCGCTTCTTCGTACCAGATATCGCGACCGTCGACCCAGCCGATGTCGCCGCCGGTGCGTTTGACCACGACCACCGACGTGACCGACGGACAGGTCTCCAACGCCTTGTCGGTGTTCGCTTTCAGCGGGACCTTCCGGCCGCCGCGCAGGCCTTCATCGGCGGTGATCACCAGCTTGCAAGCGCTGTCCTCGATCCGGTTCGCCAGCGCGTCCGGAGAGAAACCGCCGAAGACGATGGAATGCACCGCACCGATCCGGGCGCAGGCCAGCATCGCATAAGCGGCTTCCGGGATCATCGGCATATAGATGCAAACCCGGTCGCCTTTCGCCACGCCCTGGGCCTTCATCACATTGGCCAGCCGGCCGACATGGTCCGCCAACTCGTTGTAGGTGATCTTCTTGTCGTCCGCCGGATCGTCGCCTTCCCAGATGATCGCGACCTGATCGCCGCGCGTCGCCAGATGGCGGTCGATGCAGTTCGCCGCGACATTCAGCGTGCCGTCTTCGAACCATTTGATCGAGACGCCGGGCGCGTCGTAGGAGACGTCCTTCACTTTGGTGAAGGGCTTAATCCAGTCCACGCGTTTGCCATGCTCGGCCCAAAACGCTTCCGGGTCTTCAACAGACTGCTTGTACATCGCCTCATACTGCGCCTGGTCGATCAAGGCGTTGGCTTTGACAGCCTCTGGCACCGGAAAATTGTGGGCTTCGAACATCGCGTTTCCCCTCTTGGTCTCGCCGCCGCCCTGTCGCCGGACGCACGACCTTTTTCATTCCCGCAGGCGGAACGGCGGCGGCGTTCCCTCCGCACGGCCCATCGGTCGGCGACGCAACCGCCGCGCGGCTATCTTGCCGAAATTGCAGGCTAGATCAATTGGGCCGCCGCCGTTTTGACGTGCATCAACAGGGCCGCGCCGTCGCACGGCTGGGTTCGGCCCCAAGCGCCGCTCAGCGCGTGGCGTATTGTCGGATCATGTGGCCGCCGTCGATATCGACCACCTGCCCCGTCATGAAGCCGTTGCATGCGACCGCCAACGTCAGGGCGGCGATCTCGTCCACCGTGCCGACCCGGCCGAGCGGCAGCGACTCGCCGGTCGATTGATACATCGCCGCGCGCTTGTCCTCCGGCATTTTGTCATAGGCCTCGCTGCGGACCATGCCGGGCGAGATGCAATTGACCCGAAGCTCCGGCCCCAGCTCCAACGCCATGCCGTGCGTCAGCCCCTCGACCGCCGCGTTGACCGCGCCAAGCGCCGAACAGTTGGCGCCGGGCCGCCGCGACAAGACGCCGGAAAAGAGCGTGATCGAGCCGCCGGCGCGCAGCTTCGGCAGCAAGGCCTGGGCGACGCGGAACGGGCCCCAAAATTTCGACAGGAACATGCCTTGCGCCAGATCGATATCCTGCTCGGCGAAAGGTCCATGCACAGCGCTGGAAGCGGAGACCACCAGAAAGTCCAACGCCGGGGCCGCCTCTGCAAAACGCGCGACGGCGTCCGCATCGGTCATGTCCAAGACGACGGTCCCGATGGGGGCTTCGACCGCCTCGGCCCGAGCCGCCGTCTCCTCCAGCTTCTCAAGCGTGCGGCCGGCGACAATCACCTCGGCCCCGGCATCCGCAGCCTGCAAAGCGACGGCGCGCCCAATCCCACTGCCCCCGCCAAGCGCCAACAGTGTCTTTCCCCGTACTCCGTCGCCGCTTAGACCGGCCTTCTCAGTCACCGTCATCATAGGCTTGCCCCGCTTGCTGCTTTCTTGTGAACGGTTCGAACCTGATATAGGGTCCGCCGAGATTTTGAAACAATTTGCAACATAGGCGTGACCGCATGACAGCAAGCGAAAAAATCCAGGGCGCCGCCGGCGCCGCAAAGGATTTCATGGGCAAAAACGCATTCAGCTATGACGATCTGATCGAATGCGGCAAGGGTCGGCTGTTCGGCCCGGGCAACGCTCAACTGCCGCTGCCGAACATGCTGATGATCGACCGCATCACCTCGATCACGAAAGAGGGCGGCGCGCATGACAAGGGCGAGATTCTGGCGGAATTGGACATCAAGCCCGACCTTTGGTTCTTCGGCTGTCATTTCGAGGGCGACCCGGTGATGCCGGGCTGTCTGGGCCTCGACGCGATGTGGCAGTTGGTCGGTTTCTTCCTCGGCTGGCTCGGTCAGCCGGGCAAAGGCCGGGCGCTAGGCGTCGGCGAGGTGAAGCTTCAGGATCAGGTTCTACCGGACGCGGAGAAAGTGACCTATCACATCACGCTCAAACGGGTGATCGCGCGGCGTCTGGTGATGGCGATCGCCGACGGGGTGATGAAAGTGGACGGTCGCGTCGCCGCCGAGGTCAAAGATATGAAGGTCGGTCTGTTCCAACCGGCCGAGGCGACCTAACTCTCTGCTACCCGGCGCGTCGGCGCGTCCAAGGCGACGCGCAAGGATGCCGACGAACGGCTTGACGCTGCGCCTTGGGATCGCCAAAACCCGGCTTTCGACGCGCCAGTTGGCCGCACCCTGTGAAAGAGGCGGCCCCCGGCCCCGATCCGCGAATAGGAAAGCACCATGAACGGACCCAGACGCGTTGCTGTCACCGGAATGGGAATCGTCTCGTCCCTCGGCAACAACAAGAACGAAGTCCTCACCTCGCTGCGCGAGGCCAAATCGGGCATCGAATTCTGCGAGGAATACCAGGAGCGCGGTTTCCGCAGCCACGTCTATGGCGCGATCGATATCGATATCGAGGCGCATGTGGACCGCCGTATTCGGCGCTTCATGGGCGACGGCGCAGCCTATAACCATATCGCCATGCAGGAGGCGATCGAAGACGCCGGGCTCGGCGAAAACGAAGTCAGCCACGAACGCACCGGCCTGGTGATGGGCAGCGGCGGCCCCAGCACGCGCGACATCGTCGAAGCGGCGCAGATCGCGTCCGAGCGCGGGGTCAAACGGATCGGCCCGTACCGGGTGCCGCGCGCCATGTCGAGCACCAACTCAGCCACCCTGGCGACGCCGTTCCATATAAAAGGCGTGAACTATTCGATCAGTTCCGCCTGCTCGACCAGCCTGCATTGCATCGGCCACGCGGCCGAGCAGATCCAATGGGGCAAGCAGGATGTGATGTTCGCCGGCGGCGGCGAGGAATTGAATTGGACGCTCTCGGTGCTGTTCGACGCCATGGGCGCGCTATCGTCGAAATATAACGACACGCCGACCAAGGCCAGCCGCGCCTTCGACCGCGACCGCGACGGGTTCGTGATCTCCGGCGGCGGCGGCGTCCTGGTGCTCGAGGAGCTTGAGCGTGCCAAGGCGCGCGGCGCCAAGATCTATGGCGTTGTGGCCGGCTATGGCGCAACGTCCGATGGCCACGACATGGTGGCGCCGTCCGGCGAAGGCGCGATGCGCTGCATGAAGCAGGCGGTCGAGGGGCTTAACGCACCGATCGGCTACATTAATGCACATGGCACTTCGACCCCGGCCGGCGACATGCGTGAGGTCGAGGCGATCAAGCAAGTCTTTACCGGCAAGACGCCGAAAATCAGTTCCACGAAATCCCTGGCCGGGCACAGCCAAGGCGCTACCGGCGTGCATGAGGCGATCTATTCGCTGCTGATGCTGGAGCATGATTTCATCACGCCGTCGGTCAATATCGACAATCTCGACGAGGAAGCGGTCGGCGCGGATATCGTCACAGAGCGGATCGACGACGCCGGCCTGGAATGCGTCCTGTCGAATAGTTTCGGCTTTGGCGGCACCAACGGCTGCCTGGTGTTTCAGCGCCATCACGCTTGAGCGCGGCGGCACCGCCGCCGCCGGCTTCGATAAAATAGCAACAGGGGCTCTCGTGTCTGGAATAATGCAAGGCAAGCGCGGCTTGATCATGGGGGTCGCCAACGACCATTCCATCGCCTGGGGCGTGGCCAAGACCGCCGCCGCACAGGGCGCCGAGCTGGCCTTCACCTTTCAAGGCGCCGCGATGGAGAAGCGGGTCCGGCCGCTGGCGGAATCGGTGGACGCCGATCTTTGTCTGCCCTGCGATGTCGATGCGGACGGCGATATCGACCGGGTCTTCGAGCGGCTTGGGGACGACTGGGGCGGCCTGGATTTCGTGCTGCACGCCATCGCCTTTTCCGACAAAGGCGAGCTGAAGGGGCGTTATGTCGACACCTCGAAGGCCAATTTCAGCCGGACGCTGGAAATCTCCTGCTATTCCTTCACCGAAGTGGCGCGCGCCGCGGAACCCTTGATGGGCGAAGGCGGCGGGCTGTTGACGCTGACCTATTCCGGAGCCGAGCGTGTCATGCCCTCTTATAACGTCATGGGCGTCGCCAAGGCGGCGCTCGAAGCGAGCGTCCGCTATCTGGCGACCGACCTGGGCCCCAAGGGCATCCGGGTGAACGCCCTGTCGGCCGGGCCAATGCGCACTCTGGCGGGCTCTGCCGTGGCCGGCGCACGCTTTGTCTACAATTGGCAAGGCGAGAATGCGCCACTGCGCCGGAACATCACGCTGGAAGATGTCGGCGGCTCGGCGGTCTATCTGCTCTCCGATCTTTCCATCGGAGTCACCGGCGAGGTCCATCATGTCGATAGCGGGTATCACGTGATCGGCATGGCCGCGCCGCCCGCCTAGCCCGATCCAGCCCGACCCGCGATGCATCTGCTGGCCGCAACGTCCGGCGCCATTGATGACGGCGCCCAAGCGGTCGATCTCGGCCAGACTCCGGGGGAGATCGCCTTTCTGACGGCGGCGGATACGGAAATCGCCTGTCTCGCCACGGCGCAGCGGCGGCGGTTGGACGAGGACCCAAGCGCGCCCTCGCTGCGCGCCGCCAATCTGATGCATCTCGGCCACAATTATTCGGTCGATCTATATGTCGAGAGCATGGCGTCCCAAGCCCGGCTGATTGTCTGCCGTGTGCTGGGCGGCCGGTCCTATTGGCCCTATGGCGTCGATGAGCTGGCGGCGGCGACGAAGGCGACAGGCGCCGAGATCGTCTTTCTGCCCGGCGACGACAAGCCGGACGCCGAGCTTTACGACCACTCCACCATACAAGGCGCGGCCTATACCGAAATTTGGGAATATTTCACGCAGGGCGGCGTGGAGAACGCGGTCAATCTGTTGCGGCGTCTGGCAGAACGGCTGGGTCACGAAGACGTACTTCCCCTGCCGCCGACGCCCCTTGTCAAGGCGGGCCTCTATTGGCCGGGCCTGACGGCGCCCGGACTGGCCGATCTGCCGCACGCGCCCGACCGGCCCAAAGCCGCGATCCTGTTCTACCGGGCGCTGGTTCAGGCCGGAAATACGGCCGCAATCGATGCGCTGATCGAAGCCCTGGCCGAACGCGGCCTCGACGCCGTCCCGATCTTCGCCGCCAGCATGAAGGACCCGGTCTCCGCCGCGACCATCGAGGCGCTAACCCTGGAAGCCGAGATCGACGTCGCCTTGAATGGGATGGGATTCGCCGTTTCGCTACCGGGCGCGCCGAAGACCCAGACGCCGCTGGACGCAACCGACTGTCCGGTGCTGCAATTGGTCTTCTCCGGCGGCGCGGAAGAATCTTGGCGTGATCGCACCAGCGGCCTCTCGGCCCGCGATATCGCCATGAATGTCGCCCTGCCGGAAGTCGATGGCCGCATCCTGTCCCGCGCCGTCTCTTTCAAAGGCGCCGCCCGGCGCGACGAAACGATCGAAGCAGACATCGTGGCGTACGAACCCGTTGGAGACCGTTGCAATTTCGTCGCCGATCTCGCCGCCGCCTGGGCGCGGTTGCGGCGAAAGCCGGCGGCGGAGAAAAGAATCGCTCTGGTTCTGGCGAACTACCCGAACCGAGACGGACGCATCGGGAATGGCGTCGGGC